>Ga0209358_10002716_pt1 | contig 13320 bp, 11 predicted proteins | sample LauGreFa1BDMLBSN_2_FD_187574 | JGI IMG/M metagenome (GOLD analysis project Ga0209358, IMG submission 187574) | Freshwater lake microbial communities from Lake Michigan, USA - Fa13.BD.MLB.SN (SPAdes) (version 2) | ecosystem: Environmental > Aquatic > Freshwater > Lake | place: Lake Michigan, USA...
ACAGCACAAGCCAAAGGATTTCCACCATAAGTTGAACCGTGTTGACCAGGCTGAATTACGTCCATTACATTGTTATTAGCCAAAACACAGGATACTGGATATACTCCTCCAGATATTGCTTTTCCTAAAATTAAAATGTCTGGTTTTACACCTTCATGGCAAACAGCTAATAATTCTCCAGTTCTGGCAATACCAGTTTGTACTTCATCGGCCACAAAAAGTACATTATGTTGTTTACATAAATTAAAAGCTTTAGCCAAATATCCATCTTCAGGAACGTAAACACCGGCTTCACCTTGTATAGGTTCTACCATAAAAGCAGCAACTTTTTTATCTTGTAAAGCTTCTTCTAAGGCTTTAATATTGTTGTATTCGATAGAAATAATTCCAGGTGTGTAAGGACCAAAATTTCCTCTTGCATCAGGGTCGTTTGAGGCAGAAATAATCGTAATAGTTCTTCCATGAAAATTATTACCACAAACAATAATTTTTGCTTCATTGTTAGCTATTTTTTTAACTTCATAGCCCCATTTTCTGGAAATTTTAATTGCAGTTTCCACAGCTTCAGCGCCAGTATTCATTGGTAAAACCTTATCAAAACCAAAATATTCGGTTATAAATTTCGAAAATTCGGCAAATTTATCACTGTGAAATGCTCTTGAAGTTAAACATAGTTTTTTACTTTGTTCGATTAAAGCTTCTATAATTTTAGGGTGACTATGACCTTGGTTTACAGCAGAGTATGCGGATAAAAAATCGTAATATTTTTTACCCTCCACATCCCATACAAAAACACCTTCGCCTTTTTTTAAAACTACTGGTAATGGATGATAATTATGAGCGCTATATTGATGTTCTTGGTGAATATAATCCAAGGATGTATTTAATTCATTTACCTTTTCCATTTTTTCAACGTTTAATTCTAATCCATGCAAAAATAAGCATTTATAAATGTTATTGAATATCTCATAGATTAGTTTTTCAACAATTTGAAATAATAACCCATTTTATTGCTTAATTTTAAAACATATTTTTAAAAACTTTGTGATGAACAAACTTTATGCACTTAATTTTTTTATGATTTTGAGTATGTTTTCTTGCTCGGCACAAAATACTAACACAAATATGGAAAATAGTAACAAAAGTAACTGGAACGAATTAACACCAGAAGAGGAACGAATTATTGTTTATAAAGGAACAGAGTATCCTTTTACTGGAAAATACAATGATTTTAAAGGTGAAGGTGTTTTTACTTGTAAACGTTGTAATACACCTTTATTTAAAAGCGAAGATAAATTTAATTCGGGTTGTGGATGGCCTAGTTTTGATGATTCTATCAATCAAAATGTTAAGGAAGTTTTAGATAAAGATGGTAAACGAATTGAAATAGTTTGTGCGGTTTGCGACGGGCATTTAGGACATGTTTTTCGTGGAGAAAAATTTACTTCTAAAAACACCCGCCATTGTGTAAATTCAATTTCGATCGATTTTGTTCCTAAAACAAAATAGTAATTAAGGTTTTTTCTTCATCCATTTTTCGATATCTTCAATTTCGATTGGGATGTTTTCCATTAAATCTTTTACGCCGTTTTTAGTGATTAACAAATCATTTTCGATACGGATACCTATGTTTTCATTAGGTATATAAATACCTGGTTCGCAAGTTATTAACATGCCAACTTTGAAATTTTTGCTACGATCGCCAACGTCATGTACATCTAAACCTAAAAAATGACTGGTGCCGTGCATAAAATATTTTCGAAATGCTGTAGATAAAGGATTTTGAAGTTCAATTGAATCAATTAAACCAATTTTGAACAATTCCTCAGTCATTTTTATCCCAATTTTTTTATTGTATTCATCCCACGATAACCTCGGAAGAATTATAGATTTAGCGTATTTAAAAACATTTAAACAAGCAGTATACACTTCTTTTTGTCGTTTGGTAAACTTACCATTAACAGGAATTGTTCTAGTTAAATCAGCAGCGTAATAAGCATATTCTGCCCCAAAATCCATTAAAATTAAATCACCATTTTTACAAACATTATTATTGTCGATATAGTGTAAAACACAAGCATTTTTTCCAGAAGCAACAATAGGAGAGTAGGCGTGTGCTGTAGCTCCATTTTTTGTGAAAATATAAGAAATTTCTGCTTCGATTTCGTACTCTATCATTCCCGGTTTTATATTTTGAAGCACATTTATAAAAGCTTTATGGGTAATGTCACAAGCCTGTTGAATAATTTTAATTTCGCTAGAGGATTTAATGCAACGCAATTGTTTTAAAATAGGAGCAGAGCGATGAAATTGATGTGCTGGGAATTGTTTTTTTAGTTCATTTCCTAAAATCGTATTTGGATTGGCTTGGTTTAAGGAATGACGATCGTTTTCGAAATAGTTGATGTAAATATGTTGGTTTTGAATGATTTTGTTTTTGATGAATCCTTCGTAATTTCCTAACCACTGCACATTTTTTATCCCCGAAATTTCGCTAGCATTTTCCAAATTAAATTTTTCGCCCTCCCATATTTTTAAATGTTCATCCGATTGTAAAATAAATAAAGTTTCCTCAATAGTTTCGGTTTTTACCAATACTAAAATACTTTTTTCCTGATTGATACCCGTTAAGTAAAAAAAGTCAGAGTCGGGACGAAAAGGAAAATTACAATCTCCGTTGCGGTGCATTTCGTAATTGGTGCAAAAAATTGCAACCGAATTTTTTTTCATTTTTTTAGCGAAATTTTTTCGGTTATTTATAAATAGAGTGTTTTTAATTTTGTTGTATCTGATATTCATTTTTTATCATTTATAGTTTTAACTAATTCGTCCCCAATTAATTTTCCCTTTATTTTTTTCCTTTAACAAATGCAATTTTAAAGGATAATTTATAGGATTTTCTAAAAATGGATCTTCTTCTAAAATTTCTTTAACTCTTTCACGTGCAAAATGTAATAATTTACTATCTTCTGTTAAGGACGCTAATTTTAAATCCATTACACCACTTTGTTGCGTGCCTTGTAAATCTCCTGGCCCTCTTAATTTTAAATCAACTTCGCTAATTTTAAACCCGTCGTTGGTGTCCACCATAGTACGCATTCTAATTTTTGCTTCAGTACCTAATTTATTGCCAGTCATTAATATACAGTATGATTGTTCAGCGCCACGTCCAACTCTACCTCTTAATTGGTGTAACTGACTTAGACCGAACCTTTCGGCACTTTCAATTACCATAACACTAGCATTTGGCACATTAACGCCCACTTCAATAACTGTTGTAGCTACCATAATTTGTGCCTGTCCGCTTGCAAAACGTTTCATTTCAAATTCTTTATCCTCCGGTTTCATTCTTCCGTGTACAATAGCAATTTGATATTTGGGCAAAGGAAAATAACGCACAATACTATCATAACCATCCATTAAATCTTTGTAGTCCATTGTTTCAGATTCTTCAATTAGTGGATACACGATATAGGCTTGTCGGCCTAACCCAATTTGCTTTTTAATAAATCCAAAAACAACCAAGCGTAGGGCATCCGAGAAATGTTTGGTTACAATTGCTTTTCTGCCAGGAGGTAATTCGTCAATAATCGAAACATCCAAATCGCCATAAACTGTCATTGCTAAAGTTCTGGGAATTGGCGTAGCAGTCATAACTAAAACATGAGGTGGTAAGGTATTTTTTTGCCACAATCTAGAGCGTTGTGCCACCCCAAAACGGTGTTGTTCATCAATCACAGCTAAACCTAAGTTTTTAAATTTAACTTTGTCCTCAATTAAAGCATGGGTTCCAATTAAAACAGCACAATCTCCATTTTCTAAGTCCGTATGTATAATTTCTCGTTCCTTTTTTTTGGTGCTCCCAGTAAGTAAATGCACCTTTAAATTTAACTTAGATAAGAGTTGATATATTTCTTTATAATGTTGAGTTGCTAATATTTCGGTAGGCGCCATTAAGCAAGCTTGGAAATTATTATCTATAGCTAAAAGCATACACATTAACGCCACAATAGTTTTTCCACTCCCAACATCACCTTGAACTAATCTGTTCATTTGTTTGCCAGTGCTGGTATCTTTTCTAATTTCTTTTAAAACCTTTTTTTGTGCATTGGTAAGTTCAAAGGGTAAAATATTTTTGTAGAAATCGTTAAAATAATTTCCAACCAAATTAAAATTAAATCCTTTTATATGGAGTTGATTTAAAATTTTGCTTTGTAAAATTTTAAGTTGTACAAAAATAAGTTCTTCTAATTTTAATCTTCCTTTTGCTTTGTTTATAATATCTTGATTATCTGGGAAGTGTATTTGATGTATAGCTTGATTTTTACTTAATAATCCATATTTTTGAATTAAATTTTGAGGTAAATTCTCAATTATTCTATCCTTACCCAACTCGTTTAATAAACTTTTTACAATTACGCCAAAAGCTTTACTGTCTAGCCCCCTTTTTTTCATTTTTTCGGTGGTGGGATAAACAGGAATTAGCTGATTGTTTTTTTGATTGATAAACTCCAAAAGATTTGTAATTTCTGGATGTGGCATTGTAAATTTTTGATTAAACCAATTGGGTTTTCCAAAAATCACATAACTTGTACCTGGGATAATTAACTTTTTAATCCAATCTACACCTTTAAACCAAATCAGTTCCATGGAGCCTGTTTCGTCTTTAAAAATTGCTGTAAACCTTTTATTGTTTCCTGTTCCAGACTCTTTAACAAGCGTTACTATACCTTTAATTAATGCAGAGTGCATTTCTGGTTTAAGTTCGTTTATGGTAAAAAACTTTGTTTTATCAATGTAACGTATAGGGAAATGATGTAAAATATCCTCCCAAGTAAAATAATTTAATTCTTTTTGGATAATTTCCGCTTTGGCAGGGCCAACTCCTTTGATATACTCAATTTTATTTTTAAGTATATCTTCCATTAAAAAATAATATTGGTTTGAGGCATTAAAATACGCAATACATCTAAATCGTTTAAATCTATTGGATTTCCAGATAAATCAATTGTTTTTAAATTTTTTAAAAAACACAAGGATTCTGGTATGTTTTTAATTTGATTGTTTTTTAAAATTAAAATTTCTAGAGATTTTAAACCTGTAATTTCTTTAGGAATTTCATTAATTTGGTTGTTGGCTAAAACCAATTCTTTAACAGGATTTTGATTAAAAAACGATTTTGGAATACTGTCGATTCCGCATTGTACGATTGTAATTATAAATAACTTACTACAGGTTTGTAAGCCTAAAGGAAATTGATTAAAAGGTGTATTGTAGAACAAAATTTCTCTTAAACTAGGCATAAAAAACAAAGCAGAATCCGTTTTTAAATTCGAACTATTATTTTGAATTTCTAAAACTTTTAAATTTTTTAATAACGCGAAATTATTGGGTAATTTTTGCAATCTACTTTTATGAATTTTTAGTTCGTTTAGTAAAAATAATTTACTTATAGTTTTAGGGAGCGTAGATATTGGATTTTGGCTAATTTCTAAGTACAGTAAATTACTTAAATCGCCCAAATTATCCGATAAAATACTTAGTTTATTGTTTTGTAAACGTAAAACTTGTAAATTTTTAAGTTTATTTATTTTTGTAATATCTTGTATTTCAGTGTTTTCTAACTTAAGTTTAGTTACTTCATTACTGTATTTTAATGCCCAATTGAAATCAATATAAAATTCGTCTTTAATAGGGCCATAATTGTATATGGATTCTTTGGTTTGACCGATAATTTGAGAATAAAAAATTGTGGTGATATAAAAACTAAAAATAAATTTATTCAGCATCGTTAATTGTGTTTTGTACAAAAATAAGTTCATCTACGTAGTTATAACTATGAATTTAGTAAAAAATATCAAAAAAAATGATTTTTAAGAATAAAAAGAATAAAAAACATTCGCATCATAACAGTTTAATTTGTAACATTGCACTTTAAATCAACATTGATTTAATGTTAAGTACTTAAATTAAAAGCTTAATTTTTTATTTAAAACATTCATTACAACTATGCGTCAGCTAAAAATCACGAAATCCATTACCAACAGAGACAGTATTACTTTAGATAAGTATTTACAAGAAATTGGTAGAGTTGAGTTAATTTCTTCTGAAGAAGAGGTAGAATTAGCAATCCGAATTAGAGAAGGAGACCAACGTGCTTTAGAAAGATTAACTAAAGCCAATTTACGTTTTGTGGTTTCGGTTGCAAAACAATACCAAAATCAGGGTTTAACTTTACCAGATTTAATTAATGAAGGTAATTTAGGTTTAATTAAAGCAGCTAAAAGATTTGATGAAACTAGAGGTTTTAAATTTATTTCCTATGCAGTTTGGTGGATTCGTCAAAGTATTATTTCTGCAATTGCCGAAAATTCTCGTATGGTTCGTTTACCTTTAAACAAAGTAGGTAACTTAACTAAAATTAAAAAAGGGATTGCACAATTGGAGCAAGAGTTGGAAAGAGAACCAACTTTGCAAGAATTAGCTGAGCAAATTGAATTAAATGAGGAAGAAATCGAAACTTCGATAAATATTGCCGGTCGTCACCAAAGTATTGATGCTCCATTTGTTGAAGGTGAAGATCATGGATTGTTGGATGTAATGGAAAACAGCGATTCGCCTAAAGCAGATAGAGAGTTAATGTTGGATTCATTAAAAATTGAAATCGAACGTTCTTTAGCTACTTTAACTGATAGAGAAGCAGATGTTTTGAAATTATTTTTTGGAATTGGCATAGCACATCCATATTCATTAGAAGAAATAGGTGATAAACATGGTTTAACTCGCGAGCGTGTTCGTCAAATCAAAGAAAAAGCATTAAAAAGATTACAACATAATACAAGAAGTGGTTTATTAAAAATGTACTTAGGTTAATATTTTATCCAAAGATTAATAAAAAAAGGCTTTTCGATTGAAAAGCCTTTTTTATTGAAATTAGTTGAATAAAAAAGTTTTTAAGTGCTTAGTAAATTAAAAGCCTAAATTATTATTTTATAAGAATTCTCAATCTAAAAAGCTATCTACTGAATTGCAATTTTATTAACTCTATTCGCATGTCTTCCACCTTCAAAAGGAGTATTTAAAAAAGTTTCTACAATTTTTAATGCCAATTCTTCAGATATATATCTTGCAGGAATTGCTAATACATTTGCGTTGTTATGCGCTTTTGCCATAAATGCTAATTCTACATCCCAACACAATGCACTTCTAATTTCTTGATATTTATTAGCAACCATGTTTACTCCGTTTCCACTTCCACAAATTACGATTCCTAAATCGTTAGTTTGATTAACTACAGATTTTGCTAATGGATGAACATAATCAGGATAATCGCAACTATCAGTGCTATACGGACCAAAATCTTCTACTGTAATTCCTTTATTTTGCAGTAATTCGATTACTTTTAATTTTAATTCGTAACCAGCATGGTCGCCTCCAATTGCAATTTTCATCTTAATGTTTTTTAAATTTTGAACGAAATTAAAAAAAACTATGCTATCCATAACAATAAAATTGCATTTTACAGGATCTTATTTATAACTTTAAGAACTTAAGCTATTAAAAATGAATATTGCTGTAATTGATTTAGGTACCAATACTTTTAATTTATTAATTGCCGAAATAATAGATTCGTCTTTTAAAACCTTACATATAACTAAGGAGTTTGTAAAGTTAGGTGAGGGTGGAATAAACGAAAAAAAAATTCAAAAAATGCCTTTTAAACGAGGTGTAGATACTTTAATGGATTATAAATTAATTGCGCAACAGTATAATTGTCAGCATATTATTGCAATTGCTACTTCCGCAATTCGAAATGCCCATAACGGTAATGAATTTATTCAAACCGTTAAAAATTTAACTCAAATAGATATTACAGTAATTGATGGTAATCAGGAGGCGGAATATATTTATAAAGGTGCTATTGCTGCGGTTGAGTTAGCGAACGAAAATGCTTTGATTATGGATGTTGGTGGTGGAAGTACCGAGTTTATTATTTGTAATCCTAGTGGTTTGTTGTGGAAAAAAAGTGTGGAAGTTGGTGTTACAAGATTATTCGAAAAATTTCATCACGAAGATCCAATTTCTTTAGATAATATTTTAGCTATCCAAGAACATTTACATTTGCTTTTAAAAGAGGTAATTGAGGCGGGAGAAAAATATAATGTGCGCACTTTAATTGGTAGTTCGGGGGCGTTTACTTCGCTGGCGGCTATGATTTTATGTAAAAAAAATAAAATAGAATTATTGCAAAAACAAAAGCAATATCAGTTCGAAATGGCAGATTATTTCTCAATTCATCAAATTTTAATTCAATCTACATTAAATCTACGATTAAAAATCGATGGATTAATTCAGGAACGTGCTCCAATGATTGTTGTAGGTTCAATTTTGGTGAATTTTGTGCTAAATCAACTAAAAATTTCTAATTTTAAACTTTCACGCTACTCTTTAAAAGAAGGCGTGGCTTATACTTTTGCTGAAAAAAAATAAATATCCTATGGCTAATATTTTAATAATCGACGACGAAAAACCAATTAGAAGAACTGTTACTGAAATTTTAGAGTTTGAGAAATATAAAGTGGACCAAGCAGAGGATGGTGAACAGGGGTTAAATATGATTAAAGCTAAAAAGTACGATTTAGTTTTATGTGATATTAAAATGCCAAAAATGGATGGGATAGAGGTGTTGGAGGAGGTTCAAAAAATGGATGAAATTGTCCCAATGGTTATGATTTCTGGGCATGGTACAATCGAAACAGCTGTGGATGCACTTAAAAAAGGTGCTTTTGATTATATTCCTAAACCGCCAGATTTAAACCGTTTGTTGGTTACAGTGAGGAATGCTTTGGAAAAAAATATTTTGGTTGAAGAAACCAAAGTTTTACGAAAAAAATTAAACAATATAAAGGGTAGTGATATTATTGGTGATTCCGAAAGTATCCAAAAAATTAAGGATATAATTGCTAAAGTTGCTCCAACTGATGCTAGGGTTTTAATTACTGGAGGAAATGGATCGGGGAAGGAATTGGTTGCCAGACAAATTCATTTACAAAGTAATCGTTCGCATTTGCCTTTAGTGGAGGTGAATTGTGCGGCTATTCCTTCCGAGTTAATTGAGAGCGAATTGTTTGGACACGAAAAAGGAGCTTTTACAAGTGCTATTAAGCAGCGTAAAGGTAAGTTTGAACAAGCGGATGGTGGAACATTATTCTTGGATGAAATAGGGGATATGAGTTTGCCTGCACAAGCAAAAGTTTTACGTGCTTTACAGGAAAATAAAATTGCAAGAGTAGGGGGCGAAAAAGAAGTGGATGTAAATGTACGTGTTATTGCTGCTACAAATAAAAATTTAAAAGAGGAGATTGAAAAGGGTAATTTTAGAGAAGATTTGTATCATCGATTAAGTGTTATTGTGATTCAAAATCCATCTTTAAACGATAGAAAAGAAGATATTCCGTTGTTAACAGAACACTTTTTAAAAAACATTGCCAATGAACATGGAAATGTGCCTAAAAAAATTGAATCGGATGCTGTAAAGGCTTTACAAGAAATAAATTGGACAGGAAATATCCGTGAGTTTAGAAATGTATTAGAAAGATTAGTCATTTTAAGCGAAAACACCATTACTTTAAATGATGTTAAAAACTTTGCTAATCCATTATCTAAGTGGTAATTAAAATATTTTTTCTGATTTTTTTTTCACAGATTCCACTACGTTTGATAGATTTCACAGAATCAAAAAACTTCGTTTTTTTGGAAACCAATTTTTAATGATTCCTTAAATCAAATTTTTAAATTTTATTGAAAATAAAATAATCTGTGTTAGTCTGCGATTTCTGTGAGAGATTATTTATTTTTTGAAATAATTAGTGGTACAATCCCGTGGAATCAAAATATGTTTTAATATCTAAACTAGATAAAACTTCATTTCTAATGATATTTTTCTTGATTATATTATCAAGTTTACTTTGTACTCCTTTGCGTAAAATCTTAGCGTACTCGAAGTTTAATAATTTAATCAATAGAAATACTTCCTTTGGTTCCAATATTTACACGTTTATCAAAAATAAAATCAATGTATCGGGTTGTGCCTTTTTGTCCTTTAATTTTTTGAGTGATTCTTCCGTATTCTTTTTTATTTTCATTTAATAATTTAACAGTTATTTCGTTATTAAAATCGGCGTTACAAATAACATAAATGGTTAAAATATTTTCGGAAGTAGAATCCGTACCATTAATTGTTATTTCACCAAAATCAATCCCTTGCGCAATTAATTGGTCGGATATTTTAACTTCATTTTCAAACGTTTTTTTTACACCTTTGTAAAGCCCGTCGCCAAATTCTGATCCTGTTTTACCAACAATTTCACCTGCTTTATTTACCGCTTTTTGAGATTTATCAATAGCCCAATCGCACGAACTTAAAGTGAAAGCAAGTATCGCAGCAGAAAATATAATTTGTTTTTTCATATAAGTTTTAAATTTTTAAAATTTTATTTTATCAATTCTTTCCCAAAATTATCAATATTTAATCCTTCAAAGTTTCCACTTGTCATGATTAACAAATTACAATTTTCCCAGTTTTTTTGTTTCAAATACGACTGTAATTCGATGGTATCCGTAAAAACTTTTAAATCTTTTCGATTAAAAGCTTTGTAAACGTCTTCTTGTTTTAATTCGGGTAATTTTTTGTGTGCAACTGCCTTCGGACTATAAAATACAATAGCTTCATCTGCGGCATTCATTGCGCCATCGTACTCTTTTAAAAATGTAGGATTTAAACTACTAAAAGTATGTAATTCCATGCATGCTACCAATTTACGTTTAGAAAATTGACTTTTTACAGCTTGTGTTGTAGCCTTTAATTTTGATGGTGAATGTGCAAAATCTTTGTAAGCCACTGATGAATTATTTTCGGCAATTTTTTCTAATCTTTTAGATGCTCCTTTAAAAGTAGAAATGTGTGTAAAAAAATCGGCATCACTAATTCCTAATTGATTGCAAATATGATAGGCGGCATTTAAATTTTGTAAGTTATGGTCGCCAAAAATTTGTAATGGAACTTTGCCTTTTGGAGTAATTAAAAAAGTTTGATTATCGATTATTTCACTAGGAAAAGCATTGTATGGGTAACAAAAATCATATTTTTCGCCTAATTTTTGCAATTCTTTGTCGCCATTGTAATAAAATAATTTACCACCCTTTTCAACTTTATTAATAAATATATCAAATTGTGCTACATAATTTTCGAAAGTAGGAAACACATTAATATGGTCCCACGCAATACCACTTAGTACCGCAATATGTGGTTTATACCAATGGAATTTTGGTGTTAAATCAATTGGCGAACTTAAGTACTCATCACCTTCTAATACAATAACATCTGCATCAGAAGTTAGTTTAACCATGGTGTCAAAACCTTCCAATTGTGCGCCCACTAAATAATCGGGGTTTTTGCCACTTTTCATTAAAATGTGTAAAACCATGGAAGTTATACTTGTTTTACCATGACTTCCACCAATAACCACTCGAGTTTTGTTTTTGCTTTGTTCGTAAACATATTCTGGATACGAAAAAATAGGTAAACCTAATTCCTGCGCTTTTATTAGTTCTGGATTGTCTTTTTTTGCATGCATGCCCAAAATAACTACATCTAAATTGGAATGAATATTATCTGTATTCCAACCTTCATTTTGGGGTAATAAACCATGTTTTTTTAATCGAGATAAAGAAGGTTCGAAAATTTGATCATCCGACCCCGTTACTTTAAAACCTTTTTCGTGTAAGGCAATAGCCATATTGTGCATAGCACTTCCTCCAACTGCAATTAAATGTACATTCATAGTTGATATTTTTTACTAAACTATTTTATTTTTTTTGTAGCTCAATTGTTAAAGGTTAAAACTTATTAACTCATAAAGTTTAAAAAACTGTATCTTTAGTTTCTAAATCGCATTTTTATGGAACTTTTTGCAATAGAAACTGGGTATTTTAAATTGGACGGCGGAGCAATGTTTGGAGCTGTACCTAAAACTATTTGGAATAGAAATTATCCTGCCGATGAAAATAATTTAAACCGTTGGGCAATGCGCTCGATGTTAATTAAAATGGACAATCGTTTAATTTTAATTGATACTGGAATAGGAGATAAACAAAGTGAAAAGTTTTTTAGTTTTTTATATCTTCATGGAGAAGATTCCTTGCAAAAATCTATCGAAAAATTAGGTTTTACTAGCGATGATATTACAGATGTTATTTTAACACATTTACATTTTGATCATGTGGGTGGTGCGGTTAAAAGAGATGTAAACGGCAATTTTATTTCTACTTTTAAAAATGCAACGTATTGGAGTACAAAATCGCATTGGGAATGGGCTGTAAATCCTAATCCGCGCGAAAAAGCTTCCTTTTTAAGCGAAAATATTTTTCCGATACAACAAGCCGAACAATTACAATTTATTGAAGATAAAGATTTAGGTATAAAAGGTTTGGAGTTATTGGTTGTAAATGGGCACACCGAAGGACAAATTATTCCTGTAATGGATTATAAAAATCAAAAAGTAGCTTTTATGGCAGATTTAGTTCCTTCGCTTGGACATTTAAATTTGGCTTATATTCCAAGTTATGATACTCGACCATTGATTAGTATGCAGGAAAAAGAAGATTTTTATAATAAAGCTTTACATGAAAATATTGCTTTATTTTTTCAGCACGACCCACAAATTGAATGTTGTACAATTCAATCGCATGAAAACAAAGTTAAAGCGAAGCAAGTTTTTAAACTAAACGAATTGTAAAATTAAATTTAAATTATTAAATTTTTTTTAGCATTGTTTGTTTATATTTACGCACAAAATTTTTAGCTTTGTTTGTTCTTTTTAAATCGCTTTGATTTAAATATTAAAATTTATAATTATATGAAAAAACTTATTGGTTTGATATCTGTTGCTTTAGCAATGTTTTCTTGTGGAGGTAGAGATACTCAAAAACATGATTTAAAGGTTGTTAACGCTAAAATTACTGGTTATATTACAAAGTTTGACAGTATATTTGTAAATAATTACGATAGGCCAATTTTAAGTGTTTTAGCAGATAGTATCTTAGCAAATATTGAAATTATTAGAGCCGAAAATAATCATTACGACAGTTTACCTTATTTATATTTTGTAGGTGGTGAAGTTGCAATGAAGGTTTTTAAAGGTGAGGAAGCTTTGAAATTTTTCGATTATTTAATCAACGACTTTCCAACGCATGAACAAACTGATAAAGCTATGTATTTTGAAGCTTATACTTACGAAAATGTAATTGAGGATACTCAAA
>Ga0209358_10002720_pt1 | contig 13310 bp, 25 predicted proteins | sample LauGreFa1BDMLBSN_2_FD_187574 | JGI IMG/M metagenome (GOLD analysis project Ga0209358, IMG submission 187574) | Freshwater lake microbial communities from Lake Michigan, USA - Fa13.BD.MLB.SN (SPAdes) (version 2) | ecosystem: Environmental > Aquatic > Freshwater > Lake | place: Lake Michigan, USA...
CCCAGGGGAAGAAGATCGTGGCCGGCGGGAAGACCGTCCGTATCACCAGCCAGACCTACAAGCCCGGGTCGGCATGGATCACGCTCGTCGTCATCGACGACAACCAGTAACCCACCGTGGTGTCGGTCAGCATCAGTCCGAAGTCTCAGGCTGAGTTCATCGCGGCCCTGCGTCAGTTCGCGGCCAACACCGGACAGACCATGCGGGACGCGGCGCTTGAACAAGCCGCCCTTGCCTGCCAAGACGCGGCGACCTTCACCCCTCCGCTGCCGAAGGGCGGAGGCCGTGGCCTATCCAAGGCGGCCCAAGTGGCGGGCGACAACGCCGTAGCCGGGGACATTAAGAAGATGTTTGTGGCCGCCAATGACCGTAGTGCCAACTCCGCCGCCGCCCTCCTGACCAATCAGCTGGCCTACGCCACCAAGACCAACGACATCGGCCTGTTCAACAAGGTCATCGGCAAGGGCTCGCTTCAGGCGCTGAAGAACTTGCCGCCTATCATGCGGAAGATCGCGAACGACCGCGACTATGACCGGGCGTTCAAGAAGGCTAAGAACTATTTCAACACGACCAACCCCGTGATGACCGACTACGGCCAAGGGTTCGTCCAGGAGCTGCGTCCTCCGCATAACCGCATCAAGGGCAAGTTCGGAGGCCGCATCGGCAAGTCCGTCCGCCCGGTCAAACTCAAGATGCTCGTCGAGTCCAAGTCCGACCTCGACCAATACATCCGCGACCGCCAAGCCATGGTCGGCATGATCAAGGCGGGCTGGGCCTCGGCCCTGCGCTCCCTGCCTAAGCCCGTCATCAACGGCGTCCCCAAGGACTTTGGCGTCCAGCTGCTCAAGGTGGCTTGGATTAACCGGCACAACCAGGTGCGCGGGACGAACACCCTGACGGCTAACGAGAAGGTCGTCGAGCTGAGCGTGACCAACACGCAGGGCAACGTGAACGGCATCGCCACCGACGCGGACGTGCTCGGCCTCGTCTACGCGAACCGCGTCAAGCAGATGAAGGCCCGCTTCGAGAAGCACATGAACAGCACCATCCAGCGCGCCAACCGCCGCTAATCTTTATGGGAACCAAATCCATCCGCCACATCGTAGAGGCCACCTTGGCTACCTACCTATCCACCCAGACCGGGCTGACCACCGTGGCCTTCCTGACGGGCGACAGCGCCGCGACCCAGACCCTGCCCAAGGCCGTGGTCCTCTGCGAGTCCGCCCGCAGCCCTGCCGACCTTCCCGAAGGCGAAGGCAACTTCAGCTGCTCGGTCCGCATCACCCTCTTTTCGAACGCCGACGATACGACCCTCGCCGATCACCGTGCCCGCTGTGCCGCCCTGTCCGGCAATATGCGCGACCTGACCTCCATCAAGGCGGCCTTCGTCGCCTCGACCGACGCGGCCTGTTACGACGTCACGATGCAGTCCGAAGACGAGGGCATCGACGAGCGCTCATGGGCGACTTCCTTCTCGTTTGACGTGCTGGTGGTCCTGCCCGCCTAAGCCAATTCCAAAGCCTGCAATTACAAATGGCCGCCATCTCAAACGGAACCACCTGTATCTACGGAGTCGCGGGTGCTGTCACGAACCTCTTCGTCCAGAGTTACAGTCTCTCGTCCTCCTTCAACGCCGAAGCCACGGTGGTCGATGAGGCTGGCCTGACCAAGACGCATCGCCTCGACGACCGCAAGTCCGAGATCACCATCGAAGGCATCGCCAAGACCTCGACCATGCCGGTGCTCGGCGCCGCCCTTTCCTTCACGGTGAACACCGCCTCCGCCTATCCGGCTGGCTCTGCTTCCGCATCCTTTGTCGGCACCATCACCAAGATTGACGACAAGGGCTCGAACAAGGGCTTCACCGCCGTCACGATCACGGCGATTGATTACGAAGGCATCACGCCTGCCTAATTGACACCCCCGAAAAGGGGGCAGTCTAGAGGATAGTGGACCGCCGCTTCCTGAACGCCTACGTCGACCCGGCTCCCCTCAAAGGGTTTCTGGGTCGAACTCTTTACCCCTGGTGCCTCAAGTATCGGGTGCGTCTGATGGCTTTTGACTCCCCGCTGGTCACCGGCTCCCGCGGCATCACCCCTGCGGACCTTATCTTTGCCTGCCAGGTGTGCGCCGAAGAGCAGCTGGGCGACATCGGCTGGATGGATAAACTTCGCATACTCAGCTTAAATCGTCACCCCGCCAAGTTCGAGCGCCTGCTGGAAGCCTTCGCCGGATATATCTTGGTAGACGACTGGCCGAAGTTCTGGGAGCAGACCAAGACCAAGTCAGGGGGCGGCGACAAGGGGGTGCCTTGGCCGCTGTCCATCGTGGCCAACCTAATTGCGTCTGGCATCCCAGAGCAGCGGGCGTGGGAGATGCCTGAGTGTCAGGCAATCTGGCTCAACTCCGCCCTGGCTATCCGCAAGGGGGCCGACGTGGCGATCATGTCGCCAGAGGAAGAAGCCTTCATGGCCGAAGAGGAAGCCAAAGACAAAGAGGCAGCCGCGGCGGCTGCTTCCAATCCTGCAAAGGAAAGCACCCCCTGACATGGCCCAAGACCTGACAGTCAACATCAAGACGACCTCCGACGTCCCGCAGGCGATGGACAAGGCCAAGTCGGCCACCGGCTCTTTTTCGAAGCAGGTCGATGACATCGGCATGAAGTTCAAAAACTCCTTCAAGGACATCTTCCTCGGCTTCACGGCGCCAATGGTGATTATGAACGCCCTCGTCGGTGCTATCGCTGACAAGATCGCGGAAGCCAAGCGGTCGGCTCAGGAAGGTTTCGACCTCATCGCTTCAGGTGAAACCAAGTTCGCGACCTCAGAGGAGAAGAAGTTTGCCAATTTCCTCAAGGTAAAGGCCGCGATGGAGAAGGAGCAGAAGGATGTCGAGGAGGGCAAGATCGAGATGACGCGCAAGTTCCTCGAGACTGACGCCGGCAAGAAGTTCCTTGAACAGGAGGCGCGAGACTCAGGTCGGCGCCGTCAGCTGAATCCCAACGTGGCAGTCCATTATGAAAGCGTGCGCAAGGCCGCCATGGATGCCTTCCTGAACTCCGAAGAGGGAAAGAAGTTTAAACCCTTGTTCGAGGACAAAGCTGCCGAGCAGAAGGCTGGCACATTCAAAGGCCCCGAAGGTTTCGGCAACGTGATCGGCGTCGGACCTAACCCGGTCATGGAGGCCATGAACGCCCAGCTCGAAGAGCAGAAAAAAACCAACACCATCCTCGAAAAAATCGCAGGCGACCCCGGCGCGACCTCTTGGATGAACTCCACCCCTTCCCGAGCCTCGCTCATGGGCAAATAATTTATGGCTATCGTAAAGAACGGCAACGCCCTCACCACCCCGGTCCAGCAGCCAGGGGCTAAGATTTCCGACGACGGCTACGGCCTGCTGACGGCCACGGTCGTCTGGAAGGCAGACGCCTCCGCCGCCCTCGGCTCGGTCGTGAACCGCGGCTCGACTTGCCCTATCGACGCAAACTGCGCGGCCCATCGTTACAGCATCACCTATGACGCGCTGGAAGTCGCCACCCTTACGGTGGACTACGTTGGCATCGACGGCGGAGCGACCTCGACCGACCCGCAGATCACCGGCTCGCAGGGCCTGACGTCGGAAAGCATCACGACCCACCCGAACTTCTTTGAGGTCGCCACCGCGCTCGGCTTTTCGGGTTCACCGATTGCGGGTGTGGGCACTGGTTCGATTGCCACCCCTGCTTACCCTTCGGTCGCTGGAACCAGCCCTCCGGAATACGTGGGCAACAACGGCGCCACTTTTGAAGCCGCTACTGGCCGTGCGTTCAAGGGATTTAAGAAGCCCGAGTTCAAGGACTTCTACGGCAAGACCAACTACCTTGCCCCGCAGTGTTCTCTCTCTGGCGTGTTCTACACATCCAGCACTTCTCTTGTAAACGACCACCGCAACGCGGTCGGCAAGACGTCTGGCAATGGCACCTTCGCCGGCAAGAAACTCGTCCCCGACTACATGGGCACGTCCTTCACGATCAGTGGAAAGAACCAACTGCTCCTGGCTCAGGTATCCTTCGAAGACTTCGGCCTGCTCTACAAGGTCCAGTACGAGCTGCGCTTCAACCGCGAAGGCTACGTCGCCTCGGTGTACGCCCCTGTCTGATGAAACTCCAACCCGGAGTCGGCTATAACTTCGACTCGTCCTCGCGCGGCTTCACGCTGGACACGTCTGATCCGTTTCCGAGCGTCGCTTCTACGCCAGATCTGCCCTTCAAGGTTAAGATCGTCGGCGTGGTCAGCGGGGCGATGCGCTATCAGGTCGTCAGCGGGACGCTCAACAACCTAGTCCCAGAGATGGACGATGTCATCGGTGGCGTCGAGAAGCTGCTGGACAGCACGACATCCGGCGTCCCTACGCCTCCCACGGATGTCCTGACGTTCAACACCTCGACCAAGGAGTCTTGGGTCTATCTCCGAGCCGGTCCCGAGGCCGCGTCCCCTTACGCCTTCCCTGACCCTAGCATCTCGAACACGCCCTACCCTAAGGTCATCTCGTCGAATGTCGAACTGACCGACACCGACACCAATGGCTATGTCCTGCTCGCCAAGGTGGACGTGGACAATGTCTCAGCGCCGACCGTCTGGACCCTGCATCAATATGTCAACGGCTCCCTCTGGGGTGACCGCGTAAAGGTCAACGGGGTTACCGCCAAATACTATTACGCCCGCATCTGATGGGCGTCCTGATCGGAGCAACGGAAGCCAACTCCACTTGGGGTCGCAACCGCACGCCCATCTTCAGCACATACTTCGGCATCGCCGGAGGAACCCATAACAACGTCGCGACGGACGGCTGGGCCTCAGAGGCGAACACCTTCTTCCGCTGTTCTCAATGGTGGAACTTGGTAAACTGGACCGACTCGGGCGGCACCCCGCAGACGGGCTACTATGGCCCTCTGGCTTTCCCTGGCACGCCCTTCCCCTCGCTGACATCCTTCTGGGTGGGCGCCTATAACACCGACCCGGCAGAGACCTATGCCCCGAACTACCTCGACGACGTGGAGGTCCAGAACGTCTGGGTCGGTCGGGACGTGGTCATTGACGCGACGACTTACACGATGGCCTACTCGGCGCTTAACGGCGTCACCGGGTCTTTCCAGACTATCACTAGCTCGACGGACGTGGTTTCCTTCGACCTTTGACCCCCCCCTTCCAATCGGGGCAAGGTTAAGACCCGATGAGCTGCACTAATCAAGTAACCGTCTCGCAGGGTAACACCTTCGCCTGCACCTTTACCTGGACGCCCGGGGCGACAGGTCCGGCCAACCTCCTGACGACGACCATCAGCTCGTCCCTCGAAGACCGCCAAGGCAACGTCTACGCGATGACGGTGACCAAGGCCGGAGACGGCCTGTCCTTCACGGTGACCTACCCCGGCTCGACCGCTGACTGGGCGATCGGCCTCGGCAAGTGGGACATCAAGTTTGTCTTCCCGGGTTCGACCATCTCGCGCACCGAACTCTTCCGCGTCAACGTCATCGACTCCGTCACCGTCTAAGCCATGCCCGACGCGACGATTACCTCGACGGCTTCGACCTTCGGGACCATCTCGGGGGTATTCTCCGCTGATCAGTCCACCATCTCGGGCACCATCTCGGGCGTCGTCCCTGGCACCCTGACGGGCAGCGTCGGCGTCCCCGGCCCCCAAGGCCCAACGGGTGCCACTGGGGCGACTGGTGCAACTGGACCGACTGGCCCTGCGGGAGCCCCTGGCGTGGGCGTTCCTGTCGGCGGCACGGCTGGCCAGTTCCTGACCAAGATTGACGGCACGAACTACAACACCGACTGGACGACCGTCAACCTGTCTGCCTACGCGGTCAAGGCGAACAACCTGAGCGACCTGACCAACTTCGCCACGGCCCGCGATAACCTCAACCTAGGCACGCTCAATAACCCGACCTTCGCCGGCCTCACGTTGCAGGGCTCAGGCGCTAACGTCGGACAGTATACGCCGACCTCCCTGAGCCTGACGCACACGACCTTGGGCTCCTTCGTGATCTCTCCGGCCTCGGGCATCACGTTCCCGGACACGTCTGTCCAGACGACCGCCTTCAACGCGTCCGTCCTCCTGCCTTACGCCCCGCTGGCTTCCCCCGCCTTCACGGGCAACCCGACCGCCCCGACGGCGACCTTCGGCGATAACGATACCTCCATCGCGACCACGGCCTTCGTCCAGGCTGGCCTCCTTGGTGGCACGGCGGTCGCCCGCAACCTCGAGGTCGAAGTCCGCAACCAGACCGGCTCGACGATCGCGGCTGGCTCCATCGTCTACATCTCCGGCGCCACGGGCAACAAGCCCCTGATCACGCTGGCCCAGGCTAACAACGATGCCAGCTCGGCCCAGACCATCGGCTTTACGAAGACGGCCATCGTAAACAACGGCTTCGGCTACGTCATCGTCCGAGGCGAACTCGAGAACATCGACACCTCGGCGCTGACCGAAGGCGTCCAACTCTACCTGTCCCCGACGACCGCTGGCACTTGGACGACCACCAAGCCGTCCGCTCCCCAGCATCTCGTCTATGTGGGCATCGTGGTCCGGGCTCATCCGACGCAGGGCATCATCCTCGTCGCCGTCCAGAACGGATACGAACTTAACGAGCTGCATGACGTCAAGATCACCTCGGCCTCCAACGGTCAGGTGCTCAAGTATGACTCGGCGCAAGGTCTCTGGGTCAACGGCACGGACGTCGGCGGCGTGGCCTGGGGTGGCATCACCGGCACGCTCTCCAGCCAGACGGACCTCCAGACCGCCCTCGACGGCAAGTACAGCACGAGCAACCCCGCTGGCTACATCACCTCCTCGGCCCTTTCTCCGTACCTCCTGAGCTCGACCGCCGCGTCCACCTACGCGACGATCCTCGAGCCTTCGGTCGATGGCATCCTGACTGTCGAGCCTAGCGGAAGCAACACTGCCACCCTTCAGGTAAATCAAGACGCCAACAACTACATCCACCTCCGTGCTGGTGTCGGGCAGATTGCGATGGTCTACGGTGGCACAACTAAGTGGTTCTTCAACGACACTTACCTTCAGTTCCCCGGCGGTACCCAGCAGACGGTGGCCTACCCTGGCTCGTCTGGCTTCCTGCTTAAGGCCGACAATCTGAGCGGGCTGGCGAACACCGGCACGGCTCGGACGAACCTCGGCCTCGGCACGATGGCGGTTGAGACGGCGACTAACTACCTGACGACCGCGTCGGCCTCCTCGACTTATGCACCTCTTGTCTCTCCGGCGCTGACGGGAACCCCTACCGCTCCGACGGCTACGCTTGGCACGAACACCACGCAGATCGCGACGACGGCCTTCGTCCTGGCTAACGCTCCTTCGACTTCCTTCGCGACGGATGCACAGGCCCTTGCGCTCACATCTAACACGGTAAGCATCTCCCCGCTGACGCTTCAACGCGTCATCATGCATCCTAGCTTCCGTCGAATCACTTCGATGGCTGGCAATTCTGTTTCCACTACCAGCGGAACCGGTTCTTCAAACTACGTTGCAAGCAACTGGATTGAGAACATTGGTCCGAGTTCAGGAAGCACTGGAAGCGCAATGGTCACTCCCGCTAACGTAGCGGGCTTCGACATGATCGGAAGGCTTTCCGAGGCAAACATCGATTTCTCAAAGCGAATCATCTTGTGCGGAAAGTTCGGCCAAGCTGCTGCATCTGGCTACCTTGGAGACGCAAACAACTTCTGGATGTTCAGCCTTGGAAAGGCTTCTGCTTACGCAGGAAACTTCACAGGCAAGGCAATCGGAATCCGCAAGTTCGGCTCAACTGCCAACTTCTTCCTCGTTGTACATAATGGCACCACACTCACCGCAGTCGATTCCGGAGTCAGCAATAACTCTTTTTCTGCCACTACGGACTTTACGATAATCTCGGACGGTTCTGGAAACGTGACGCTGTTCATTAATGACAGCCAGGTCGCTACTACTTCCGCAGGTCCGACCGGAAGCGTGACCAATGGATCCCGCATTTACGTCGAAGTAAATCAGGTCGGGACATTCGGCGCTAGAATCGCCGCGCACACCGGCAACATCGGAATCTACGTCGCACCATGATCGCATACAAAGTCACCTGCCTTTTCCGTCCTGAGTGGCGTCAGGTATACAAAGTCTTGTTCGGAGATAAGATTCACTGTCAAAGCGTCGAGACGCCGGATTATTCCGTTTATGCCTTTGAGGATGACAGCATCGTTCCTAAAGACCTAGGGCCTTCCGTCATCGTCGAACAAATCGCAATCGAAGACATTCCTAACCCATGATCACCCACCTCATCGCCCTCCTCGTCGGCTTCGTCGCCGGTGCCCTCGTCTTCCGCAAGCACGCCGCCAAGGCGTCCGAACTCGAAGCCAAAGGCAAGGCCGCCCTCGACGCCCTCAAGGGCCGCTGACCCGTGCGCCTGCTCCTAGTCATCGCCCTAGTGGCCCTGGCTGGGTGCAAGTCTAAGCCCGCCGACGCTCCCCTGCCTCCCGCCGTCGCCACGCCCAAGGAGGTCGCCCTGACTAGCGTAGGCTCGACCCTCGACGTCATCGACTCCCGCGTGGCCGCCGCCGTGGCCGTTGCCCGGGAAGCCAACACCGCCGGGAAGCCTGCCGTCGTCGAATCCGAACTGTCCGTGGCTGGCTCCTTCCTGCCCAAGGCTACCGAAGGCGACCTCGCCTACGCCCGCCAACGATCGGAGAAGGCCAGCCCAGCCGACTACGAACGTCAGCGCGCCAAGGCCGCCGAGAAGCAGAAGGCCGCCGAGGCCGCTTGGGCCGACCTCGAGAAACAGGTCGCCGCGAACAAGGCCGCCCTCGCCGCCCGTGACGCCCGCATCGTCGAGCTGCAAGCCGAGGTCGAGCGCGTGAAAAAGGATGCCTCCGCCCAGACATGGACGCTAGTCGGCGCCGGACTCGCCGTCATCGGTGCGCTAACCACCGCCTTCATGGGCCCCCGCATCGGTATCCCCCTGCTCCTATGCGGAGGCTTCTGCGGATCGGTTCCCTTCATCATCGACTCGCCCTGGTTCGAGTATGCAGCCGGGGCGACCATCGTCATCTCCTGCGGCCTCGGCCTGTGGTGGCTGGCCGACCGCGTTAGGGACTCGGTGAACAAGCCCTCTCCTTCCGACGATGTCCCGCCGAAAGAATAAGGGAGCCAAGGTCATCTGGCGCAAACTCGGCAAGGAGCGCGCATGGGGTCAGGCCACGATCGGCGAGAACCTCATCGAGATTGACCCCCGCCTCGGCGCCAAGCGTCAGCTGGAGGTCTTGTGCCATGAGCAGATTCACCTGACCTTCCCCGAACTCAGCGAGCCCCAGGTTGACCGCGCCGGCAAAGACCTCGCCGCCCTGCTCTGGGCTCAGGACTACCGCCGCGTCCTCATCTCGCCCAACTCTAAGCCGCCCCGCATCTCGTGAGCCCGCCCCCTCCGCCCATCGACCCCGAGTCCCTGCCGAAAGAGCTGAAGGACGGCATCGTGGCCTCAGTCCTTGGCGGCCTCGCCATGACTGCCCGCCTCCTGCTCTCGACCGAACCCGTCTCCCTGGGCTGGGTCGTGCGCCGTGTCATGGCCGCCGCGATCACCGCGGCCTTGGTCGGCTACGGCATCCAAGACCACATCCAAAGCCCGGGCCTGCGGATGGCCGTCGTCGGTGCGGCAGGCTACGCGGCCCCCGAGTGTCTGGACTACCTGATGAAATACATCAAGGCCCGCGGAGAGAAGGAAGTCACCGCGGTCGTCGGCAAACCCAAACCCCATGGCAAAGGTAAAGCAGTCACTAAGCGGAAGCGGTAACCTTCTGCTGGCGGTCACGCTGCTCACCGGCTTTGCGGGAGTCTCGGCCCTGTCGTCGGCTTACATCGCCGGGTATGTCCTCGACCAACTGCAATCGACCGACGCCCTGGTCATGATCGTGACGGACGCGGGCCTGAAGTCCGACTCCGCCGACCTCGAGCGCAACATGAGCACGGCGACCCTAGCCCTGAAGTCCGTCCGGGACATCGGTTGGGCCTTGGCCGTGGGGTGCCTAGGGGTAGGGGCGGCGGTCTTCCTACGCTCCCGCCGTCAAAACGCCTCCTAGGGCAAGCCAGAGGGGTCTAACGGGCTTTCCGTAGGCTAGGCTAGGGCTGGCCTAGGGGTGGCATATTCTCCTGCGGAAAGGTGCTTGACGAATGTGGAACAGTCGGGCAAGGTGCTTTCCGTTCCACCAAACCCATGAACCTCATCAAGCTCCTCCTCCTCGCCGCCCTGATCGCCACGGTCATCGTCTTCTTCGCCGAAGGCCCCGACCTCCTGACCATCATCGACCAGCACTAAGACTTCCCACCCACCATGCCCAACGCCAACCACCCCTACACCGAGACGCTGACCTTCGCCGGTCGCGTCCTCCCCCTCAAGCGCCCGATGGCTCAGTATGCCGCCCGACGCCTCCAGGCCATCCTCCCGCAGATCGCCGCGCTCAACGCCGCTGGCAAGACGCAGGCCGACGCCGCCGCCGCCCTGGACACGACCGTGTGCACCCTCCGCCAGTGGCTCGACATCACCGGGACGCAGTGGGTCAACCTCAACAAGCGCGGTCCTTACCGCCGCCAGAAGTAAGACCATGCCTAAAGGACACTTTCCCCGCGGCCTCAAAGCCACGCACGAAATCAACGGCGTGAAGATGAGCAAACTAAAGCACGACCGCATCCGGGCTTTCGAGGCCATGCTCCCGCAGCTCGACGAACGCGAGCGCCTTAACTCCGAAGACGTGGCTTCCCGCCTCGGCGTCTCGGGCGTCACGATCTGCTCCTGGCTGAAGGTGCTAGGCCGCCGTATGCTTAACAACAACGGACGGCGCTTCTTCTCTTGGGATAAGAGCAACTGGCACAACACCGTTCTCCCGGTATACCAGAAGACCGGCAGCGCACTCGCCGCCGCCAAGGCCATCGGCGTCAACTCCTGCACCGTCTACCGCTGGCTGTCGAACAACGGCCACCTCGTCCGCAAATACCGCGAGCGGGACATATCTTCATTCAAGTTCCAGAACTACCGCTAATGCCTGACCCTTCCCATCGCCCCTACCATCCCATGACCATCATCCGACCCGACTCCCTCCCCCGCCTCTGGTGGCTCTTCCCCTGGAGCATCGCCCGTCAACTGCACCGCAACTGCAACGCGCTGCGGGCTCTGGCCGACAAGACCGACGATGAGAACCGCCTGCTCCGTCAGGAGGTCACCCGGCTCTCCCACTCCCGCGAGCATTGGATCGCCAAGCACGACCGGGCCTACGCCGTCGCCATGCACAACGAGCGAGTCATCGCCCGCCTCGAAGACAGCATCACCCGCGGAGCCATCACCCCCGACGCTTACCCTCATGAGTAGTTTCCGCCACCTTGACGGTATGGTCGCCCTGCTGTCCGAGATATACGAAATCAACGAGCGCATCATGACCGGGGACATCTGCTCCGCGAAGACAGCCATCCAGTCCGACCGCATGAAGAAACTCCTGCACCACTATCACGAAGCCCTGCACGAAGACGGCGCCGTGAAGGTATCGCTCCAGGCTTACGCCGCCGCCGGTGGCTGGGTAGGCATCACCTACTCATTTGAGCTCGACGGCTTCGAGGTCGCCGGATCACAAGTCCCGAGACGCGTATGAGCATCCGCGAAGAATTACTTCAAGACCATATCAACATGCTCATTGATGACCTCAGAAAGGCAGAACGAAAGGTCGAGCGGCTGACCAAGGCCGGGGACGTGATGATTTCTGAATGGGCAAGCGGAGAGGAGAAGGATGCTGAAAACTTCCTCAAGGCATTGGTAATCTGGAACGCCGCTAAGGATGGCAAGCCCCGTGCATAAGCCCATGCGCCCCTTCTCCATCGTCGCCCTGCTGCTCCTCGGCTTCAACGCCGCCGCCGCAGCTGAGGCCACCCTCCTCGAGTGTATCGCCATGGTCGAGTCCGGCCAGAACCGCAAGGCCGTCGGCAAGGCCGGAGAGCGTGGAATGTATCAGGTCAACAAGGCCGCGTGGGACGACGCCAACGAACGCCTGAAGCGGGAAGGCCACTATCATTACCAGTTCAGCAAGTGGCGCAACCCCACCGCCCAGGACATGATCGCAGCCGCCCACCTCCGCACCATCCGCGACAACTTCAAGCGCATCGGCAAGCCCGACCCGACCCCCGAACAACTCGCCCTGGTCTGGAACGTAGGTTGGTCAGGGGCCGTCGACCGCAAGTTCAGGCCGAACGACTACGCCGAACGAGTGGCCAACCTTTTCCGCTTGTCCTCGGCCAAGCCCCGATAAAGGGTCTTGCCGTGGCTCATCTCATCGTGGCAATCGACCCTGGCGTAAATGGCGGCATCGTCTGGTCGGCAGACGGCGCCGTGCAATGCGCTAAGATGCCCGGCTCGGATGTCGAGGTCTGCCAACTCCTAGCCGATCTCAGCTGCAAGGCCAAGGACGTCAGCCTCTACCTTGAGGAACCTCCGCTCTTCGCCGGTAAGAACATCCCCGGCTCCGCCATCGGCAAACTTATGTGGAACACGGGCGTTCTCTACGGCGCCGCCGTCGCCATGGGCTGGAAGATTCACCGCATCCGCCCGGCCATCTGGCAGAAGACGCACACCTGTGGCACCAAGGGCGAACTGACCACCACCCAGTGGAAGAACAAGCTGAAGGCCCGCGCTGCCGAACTCTACCCCACCGTCGACGTCACCCTCTGGAACGCCGACGCCCTCCTCATCTTCGACTCCGCCACCCGCGGCGCCATCAACTAATTTCCCCATGAAGAAAGACTCCAAACTTCCGACTGAATACCGCATCATCGCGGACTCGTCATACATCGTATTACCCGATCAGAAGGTCGCCCGCCTCCTGACCCCCACCGTCCGCAACGGCGTGACCTACTACAACCTCTTCGTCCCCGACTACACCCGCATGAGCCTCGCCGACATCGAGGCCACCATCAAGGCCGGCGAAGTCACCAAGGCCGACGCCACCAAATAATCTCCACCATGAGCAAACAGCCCACATCCTCCGCCACCGCCTCCCTCGTCCAAGCGCTCGCCGCCCTGGACAACGTGAAGGCCAACAAGATCAACCCGGCCTTTAAGGCCAAGTACGTCTCCCTCGACGCGCTGCTCGACGCCATCAAGCCGGTGCTGCTCGACCACGACCTCGCTCTGATCCAGACGCTCGTCAGCCAGGAGGGCAAGGTCGGCGTCTCGACCGCCTTCCTGCACAGCTCCGGCGAACGCTTTGAGTTCGGCACCCTGCTCGTCAAGGCCGAGGGACTGACCG
>Ga0209358_10002721_pt1 | contig 13310 bp, 12 predicted proteins | sample LauGreFa1BDMLBSN_2_FD_187574 | JGI IMG/M metagenome (GOLD analysis project Ga0209358, IMG submission 187574) | Freshwater lake microbial communities from Lake Michigan, USA - Fa13.BD.MLB.SN (SPAdes) (version 2) | ecosystem: Environmental > Aquatic > Freshwater > Lake | place: Lake Michigan, USA...
CAACTTCTTTAGATGTTGGTTCAACTTCTTTAGATGTTGGTTCAACTTCTTTAGATGTTGGTTCAACTTCTTTAGATGTTGGTTCAACTTCTTTAGATGTTGGTTCAACAACTTCTTTAGGTTTTTCTAAAGTATCTAATTTTTTTTGAGCTAACTTAGCTCTTAATCGAGATTTAATATCTTCACGACTTTTAATACTTGGATTTTGTTTTTTCTCCTTTAATGTTTCTATATTTACATTTGTTTTCAAATTTTTTGATAATTCATCTATTTTATCAAGAGATATTTTATTTTTTGATATTTCTTGAACTTTCTCAGGTACTCTATTTAATACTTGATTAATATATCCATATAATTTTTCACCTAAATCATTCCATTTATATTTTTTTAATATATTTTCTCTTGCTTTTTCACCATGTTTTTTACGTAAATCTTCATCTACATAATATGTTTCTATTGCCTCTGCAAAATCCATTGAATTGCATATTTCAGCACAACCTGGACAACCGTCAATAGACATATCTGTATATAATTTTATTGCAGGTTTAACAAGAATTGACGAATCTCTATCAAGGAAATCTTTTAATCCTCCAACATCTGATACAATTTGTGGTATACCAACACCTGCAGCTTCTAATTGACACATACCCACACCTTCTCCCATACAAGTATTAATTCCAACATCAGATGCATTATATAAAGTATTCATATCTTCATCAGTTAATGCTTGTGGATTATCTATAAAAATTAAATGTTTCATACCTTCTTCCAAGGTAATTCCACGAAGTTTTAATTCACGCTCAAATATTTCTAATAAATTCCAAGCACCATTTGGTGCTGTAGCAATTAATAATTTTATAGGTTCACCCATATGATGACTAATAACTTCTGCAAAAGCCATCATCATGAGATCTAATCTTTTTCTTGGCTGATTACGATTTGCATTAATAATTATAAAATCTTCATTTTTAAGATTGAAATGCATTCTAGCTAATCTTTTTGGAACGGGATAATGCATTTGATATGAAAATCCATGCTCTACTACACCGGTTTGTTTTTTAACACCTTGTTCCTTTGCACAATCTTCCCAAAATTTTGTAAAACATATTACAAAATCTACATTATTATTTATTATATTAATATGTTCCTTTCTTTGACATAAATATACCTGATCCATATAGATCATAGTTTTAAATTTTTTGTTTTCTACTTTGTTTAATTTATCAATGACCTGACTAATTACTACACAATCATTATAAATAATGACTATATCAGGTTTATTTAATGTTACGAATTCAGTTATATTTTCGAAGCCGAAGCCTTGAGTAACCCCTTTTGGATTTTCATTATTATATGCATCATATACTGTAACATTGCTTGGTATTTCTCTTTCTTTATTATGATGTAGATTATTATTAAAATTCTGAAAGCCCCACCAAATTAGCTCTAAATCAGGTTTTGTTGATAAATATTTTACAAATTCAAATCCAATTTTACTATATCCATTTGTAGAATTGGGATGAGTACACATAAAAAGAATTTTCACCATTTAATTAATTAAATTATATCTTTATTAAAAATAACTGTTTTTAACGCAAATAAATTTTTTATAAAAATAAAAAAATTTAAAAACTATATAGAGATGATAATATAATTTATATAAAATTTAAAAAATATATATTAATTATTCCTAAAATTAAATCAAGAATACAAGTTTGCATTGATAATAATTGTGAAGATGAAAATTGTAAACTTATTAATAGAAATATTCTAGATGATATATTTGAAAATGAAGAACTTCAAAAAGAAAATGAATTTTTATACAAAAAAAATAGAAAATGTAATTTTGAAAATTGTGATAAAATAGCTTCATGTAATTATTTAAATGAAAAAAAACAAATTTACTGTGGACAACATAAATTAGAAAATATGATTAATATTAAAAATAAAAAATGTTTACATGAAAATTGTAAAACTCAACCATGTTTCAATTATGAAGGAGAATCTAAAGCAACTTATTGTGGAGAACACAAATTGAAAGATATGATTGATATTATACATAAAAAATGTCAACATGAAAATTGCAAAAAAATACCAACTTTTAATTATGAAGGAGATTCTAAAGCTATTTTTTTGTTCAGAACATAAATTAGAAAATATGATTGATATTTTCAATAAAAAATGTATTGAATGTAATGATGTTAAAGCAAATCCAAAATATAAAAATCATTGTTTAAGATGTTTTATATTTAAATTTCCAGATGAACCAATTATAAGAAATTATAAAATCAAAGAACAACATGTTATAGATTTCATTAAAGAAAATTTTCCAAATCAAGATCTAATATTTAATAGACAAATTCAAGGGGGATGTTCTAAAAAATTACCAGATGTATTTATAGATTTATTTACACATTCTATAATTATAGAGTGTGATGAAGATCAACATAAAACTTATTTATGTGATAATAAGCATACTATGGAATTATTTCAAGATTTAGGAAATATATACCTATTGTATTTATTAGATTTAATCCAGATTCATATATTGATGAGAATAATAATGAAATTGCTTCACGTTTTAATTATCATAAGATTTCAGGAGTACCAATAATTGCAAATGAAAAAATATGGAATTCAAGATTAAATATATTAAAAGAAACAATTACAAGTTATTTAAATACAATTCCAGATAAAGAAGTAACCATTGAAAAATTATTTTATAATAAAGATTTAAATAATTAATTGAGTTCTTCTAATATAATTTAAATATTTATATAATAAATACAGTAAATGGATGATGGATCATTAGAGTTTTTTTTTCCTACTAATGAAAAAATAGAAGAATTGGAAGATATGTTACCTAATATAACTAAGAGAGTTCACTGGGGAGATATCGATTCATTATCTTCAAGATCCTTTGGATATAAATATTATTCAAAAAATGAATTAAAAGGATTTATAGTATGTAGATTAAGTGATGAAACACCTTATATAATTATGAATGATTTAGTATGTAGTAGACATAATAAAAAAGCACAAGCACGTCTAATTGAAATATCTGAAATAAAAATTAAAGAATTTGAAGATGTTTTAATGATTCAAATGGTTGCTTTAAATAATAAAAAATTGAAAGAATGGTATATTAAGATGGGATATAATATTATAGTTCCAACGTGTTTAAAAAAGATTATGATTATTCAAAAAAATATAAAGAATAATAATAATTTAATTATTAATTTTGATTAAATTATTATTTTTGATCTAAAAATAATATTATAATTTTTAAAATGAAAAATTTTGATATTATGAAAAAAATTATATCAAATGACAAAACAGAATTTACATTAAATAAATCTAAATCATATGATAGTTTAATTAAATTAGATAATAAATCAAGATCATATGATAGTTTAATTAAATTAGAAAATAAATCAAAATCATATAATAGTTTATTTAATTTACAACTAAATAATCCATTAAAAATATATAAATTTAACCCTATAAAAACAAATCATAAAAAGAAAATTATAAAAATTAATAATTCTTTTAATAATTATAATATTTTAATCACTATATTTAATTTAAATGATTTTGTACCATATTTCTTAAATGAAATAATTATTGCAAAAGATTATTCAGAATCTATAAAAAATATTTATAGAATGATTTTAAAATATAATATTTTACAGAATAAAAATAAAATATTAATATTTTTAAAAACATTTTTAGTTATATTTAAATTATGGACACTCCTATTTTCAGTAAAAATTGATCATATAGAGAGTTTATTAATTACAGGTTTTGATTTATTAATTGATAACATTTAAAAGAAATGAACCTAGGTTCCTTTCAAACTTCCTAAATTCCTTTCAAACTTCCTAAATTCCTTTCAAACCTCCTAGATTCCTTTCAAACCTCATATGATTCATAATGGGATGAATTTAGTAATTCTTTTATATTAAAATTATATTAAATGAAAGAGAGATATTATATAATAAAATCTGCAATACATAAATTTAATGTAATAATTAAAACAAGAAAAAAATAATAACATAACTATATATGTTGGTGGTAAAAAACTGTTTTTTTTTCTATTGATAAAGAAAAACAATAATTAATTATAATATTAAATTATAAATAGAAGAAATACAAGAAAAACCTGATATAATAGGTGAAAATGATATTATAAAAATATATAAATATGGATAAATATGATCAAATAATATTTGAAATACACGAGTTATATTTTTACAGATCAATTTTGGAACATTTTTTTTCTTTTAAAATTATAGTTTATTTATAATTTTAAAAATGTATTTTATTAAAAAAAGAAATATTGCAATATATATTCTATAGTTAAAAACCCAAGAAAATAGCTTTACTATGCCAAACTAGTCATTCTACTATTTCTAGATGGATTAATAATCCTAATAAAATAACATATACTAAACCAAATAAAATTTATAAATCTGATTAAATTGTAAATATTATTAGATTATCGATTGCAAATGATCCATTTATTTCAATTATTAAATTAAAAATAGAGCCTACAATAAAATGTTGATGGTCTATTATCTGCCAAGTATTTGGAATAATAGAGTGAAGGCATCAACGTAGCGAGGGTAAGGTCTATCGAGGAGAAGATAAACAGTAGGCTGACACGTATATACTTAGAATAAATAAATATTGTAAACTTAAAATTTTTAAGTGTTCCATAATATATTTTATATTATTTATCTAATATAAAAAGACAAAAGAATTTAGGAATATAGTATAATTCCTTAATTCTTTTGTCTCATTATATACTGACATAGGTAATAAACCTTAATTCTTTTGATTCAAAATATTTTACAATTAAATTTTTTTTATTAATTTTATATTAAGATATAAATGGTTTTACAAGCTTCCGGTACAATATCTCTGAGTCAAATAAGATCTGAATATGGTATTGCAACTAATGTTCCTATTAGTTTATCACAAATACAAGGTTGGGGTGGAACACCAAGTAATCCAAATCCAATAAATTTTTCCTCATTTTATAGTACTTCAAATACTTATTTTAATTATCCATCTACAGCAATTGGATCAGGAGATACATGGACTAAAGATATTACAAATGCAATTTTAGGTGATACTAATACACCTATATCATATGCTATTTATAAATATACAATTAGTACTAGTAATTATGCATTAGGTTCTTATTCTGCATATGCTAATACTGTATATACATATAGTGCTTCAACATCTTATAATACAAATGAATGGCCTCCATCTGGAGCATTTGATAAAATTGCTGGTACTACCAATACTAGAACAGGCTATACAAATGCAATTGCAGATAGATATTTTACAAATAATACAGATGCAACAAAACCTGTTAAATTATGGATAAAATTTCCAAAACCAATAAGTGTAAGAAGATATATACTAATGGCTCGTGGTGATTCAAGTGCACCCGATATACAATTTCCATCTAAATGGAATTTGTATGGTGGATTTAATTCAAATTTAACTTTATCAGAATGGACACTTCTTGATTCACAAAGTGGGCAATCTGCACCAGGTACATTTGGTGGTACAAAAACCTATAATATTACCAATATAAATAAATATAATTATTATATGTTATCATTTATTAGAAATAATAGTTCAAGTGTTAATGGTGTAAGTATTGGCGATATTTCATATTATGCTTCAGATTACGTTTAATTATTCTTTATCACACATATCACTAACCTCGATAATAATTTTAATATGACTCCATATTATTTTCTTGTTGTTTTGATCGATTTTTGACCAATTATCATTAAATTCTTGTAATTCTTTTAATAATAAAAGAACACTAATTGGAACTTTATCTGGATTAATAATTTCTTGATTTAAAAATGAATCATCTTCATTTAATAAATTTTCTCTATAATTACTCAATATAAATTCTTTAAAATATTTTTGTGGAGTTTCTTTATTAATTGTTTTTAATAGTTTATATATAACTAAAAAAATCTTGAATTCTTTGTTTTCTGGAAATGTTACTATCAATTCTTTAATTAATTTTTTCAATGCTAAATTAAAAACCTTATATTTATTAACTATTTTTTCATCCATTACAATATAATTAAAATAAATAATATAATGAATATTTTTAAACTTATTAAATTGAATTAAATAAATTTCATTTATAAAATTTATCAAAAAATATTAAACAAAAATAGTATAATAATTTTATATTAAAATATAATAATTTTGAAAATATTACTCTTAATCTTATAAATTTTTTATTTAATATTTCTTTTTCTATAATAAAATCTTCATCATCATCATAATTCTAATCATTAAATGATATAGAATATTCACTATATTTATAAATATTATTATTTAAATTATATTCAAAAAATTTTTTTATAATGAGACAAAAGAATTAAGGAATTATACTATATTCAGTCTATTATTTTTATTACTGTAAAAAACTATATTATTTATTACCATAATTAATATTTATTAATATTTTTATATATACAAAAATAATTTAAAATTATTAAATCATTAGATATTTAAAAATAATAAAAATATTCTTACATATAATTTATTAAAAAAATTTAATATTTATTACCAGTTTAATAATACAAAATATTCAAGCATATATTGTATTTTGATTTAATAATATTATATACTGACATAGGTAATATAAACCTTAATTCTTTTGATTCAATATATTTTATTTTATTAAAAATAAAAAATAAACTAATCATTTATAATAAAAATGGATGATTAAGTGCTTCTTCAGCAGTTAATCTTTTAGTTTTATCAAGTTCCAAACATTTTTCTATAAAATCTTTAATCTCTTTTGAAATATCTAAAGCATGATCTAATTCCCATTTAATACCTTTTTCAAAATAAATATTTTTTGTTCCTCTATCAGATAAATTATTTGGAAAAGGATGAAATCCTTTAAAATATAAATTAAATGTTAATACACCTATTGCCCAAATATCTACATTATTACCATATTCTAATCTATTAAATATTTCAGGTGACATATAAAAAGGTGTTCCAGAATGTGTAAATAATCCGGAATATTCATTTCTATTTATTTTACTATTTCCAAAATCACATAATATCCATTGATCATCATCTGATAATAATATATTATATGGTTTAATATCACAATGAGCAATATTATTATCATGACACCCTTTAATACCAGTTAAAATTGATTTTATTATATTTTTAATTTCAACTTCAGAAAAATCATATATTTTATTAAATTTAGCAAGTGTACCTTTTGAACAATATTCAGATATAAAAAATAATGTATTATTATCAATTTCGTATGCTTCTAATTTCAATATATTAGGTAAACCTGAAACTTTTTGCCAATTTTTTAATTCTCTGTGAATTATTTCACGATTTTTAATATCATTTATATCATCTCTTTTTAATGGCATAATTTTAACAGCATTATCTTTATTTATATTATTTTTTAAATATCTAGCTCTATATACTGTACCGAATGATCCGGAATCAATAATTTCTTTCATAATAAAATGTTTTGAATGATTCATTTTAATTAGATTTATATTTAATAAAAAATATAGATTGTCTTTAAATAGTTCATAAATTTATAATATTTTATTAAATAAATTAATTAAATTATTGATTCTATTGATATTATATTTTTTCTTTTCAATTTTTTTATTTATTTTAAGATTTAAAAACTTTGATTTTTTATAACTAATTAAAACCTCATCATTATTATATACTATATATTTTTTTTCTGTATCAATATTCATAAATTTTAGATGATAAAATAATTTATTTCTAGATTCAAAGTCAGTATTACAATATTGACATATTGTTCTATGAAAATTACATGGGGTTAAATCATTTTGATGTAAATCTTCATCAAACATTGGGGAAAATATATCAACATAATCTGTATCATATTTATAAAATTTATTACTAAATTGATTAAATTTATACACAAACATTTTTAATTTATTTTTTTATAAGAATAAACGTATCTTTATCAATAAAACCAATTAATTTATGTGGATATAATATATTATATACTTTTAATGTTTCAGAATCATAAAAATACTCTTTAGAATCCAAAACGATAAATGTTACTTTAATTTTTTTATTCATTTCAAGTTATTTTTTAAAACATTAGAAATCAAATTTTAGCAAATTATTAAAGAAATTTAAAAAATTATACAAAAATTTTAATAATAAATTGTTAAATTAAATTATTATAAAATTTGATTTTAAATAAAAAATTACCTATTTAAAAATAAATTTTTTAAAATAAATCATTTGTATAAAAAAATATTATTTTGTATAATATAAAGAATTTATATATTATAAAGAATTAATATATATTTATCATAATGAATAAAATGTTGTTAATTCAAAAAACAAAAAAATTTACATCATTTTTTAAATCTTATATAGAGTTGGAATATTTATTAAAAGTAAAAAAAAGTTCAAAACCTGCAATTGGAAAATGGGTTACTCATAAACTTGCATCAATGGGACCTACTTTTATAAAAATTGGTCAATTAATGTCTACTAGAAAAGATATTTTAGGTGAAGAAATAACTAATGAATTAAAACAATTACAAGATAATATTAGTCCATTACCTTATAATATTTTAGAAGAATATTTAACTATTTTTAATGATGAATTCGAATCAATAGATACTAATCCAATAGCATCTGCATCTATTGGTCAAGTACATACTGGAATATTAAAAAATGGTAAAAAAATTGTAGTAAAAATAAAACGTCCAAATATTGAAAATTCAATTAATGAAGATTTTGATATGTTATTATTTTCAATAAATATTCTTAAGAGAATTTCAAATGATAGAAAAATTTATGAATTTGAATTATTATTTAATGAATATTATAAACTTTTAAAAGAAGAAATTAATTTTAAAAATGAAGCTACAAATATGATTAAATTTAAAGAAAATTTTAAAAATATTAAATGGGTAAAAATTCCTTATTTATATAAAAATCTTAGTAATAATGATATAATTACTATGGAATATGTTCCAAGTATTAAAATTAGTGATATAAAAAAAATAAAAAATTTAAATTTTAATCAAAAAAAAATAGCAGAAAAATTAATTGAAATATTTATGATCCAAATAATTGATTATGGTACTGTTCATATTGATCCTCATCCTGGAAATATTGGAATTAATACAGATGGTAAAATAGTATTCTATGATTTTGGAATGATTTTAGATATAGATGTTAATATTAAAGAAAAGTTTACAGCATTATTAATAGGAATTTATGATAAAGATATTAATGTAATTAGTGATATAGCTATTGATATGGGATTAATTATTGTAGAAGAAAAAAATAAACCATACTTAAAAACATTTTTAATATCTTTCCTTAAATATATTGAAAATTCAAATATTGAAGAATTTAAAGAAACTTATATTGATAAATTTAATAGTTCTACTAATCCCAATGAACCTAATCCATTTATAATATCTTCTAAATTTATATTATTACTTCGAGGTATTTCAATATTAGAAGGTGTCTGTAAAACCCTTTATCCTAAATTTAATTTTAAAGATTCTCTTGAACCGTATATTAATACTTTTATACTAGATATTAATTATTTTGAATCTCGTGCAATTACTGATCTAAAATTAATTACTAAAGTTCCTGAAAAAGTTCAAATGACTCAGATTAATTTAGAAGTTATTGAGAAAAATATTCAAGATGTTGAAAAAAAAATACAAAAAGAACAAACCGAAAAAAATTTCATTTTAATAGGATTAATTATATCTTCATTTATGCATCATGAATTTAATCAAGGATTAATAACAGCATTTGTATTTGTATCTTATTATTGTTTCAATATTGCTAGTAAATAATTTGTATTCTATTTTATTTGTATTCTATTTTATTTGTATTCTATTTTATTTGTATTCTATTTTATTTGTATTCTATTTTATTTGTATTCTATTTTATTTGTATTCTATTTTATTTGTATTCTATTTTATTTGTATTCTATTTTATTTGTATTCTATTTTATTTGTATTCTATTTTATTTGTATTCTATTTTATTTATATATTATAAAATAATTAATAAGAGTCTGAATCTGAATTTTCTTCTAAATTTAAATTATTATATTCTTGTATTATATCATAAATTATATTTTTTGTATTTAATATCTGACATGTATCATTCATACTTTTTTTTGTATTAAATTCAATAAAACTAAAACCTCTAAGATTACTTGTATCAATATTCTTTGAGATCCAAATATGTTTAATGTCTAAACATTCACATAAATTAATAATATATTGTTCGTCATAATATCCAAATATTCTGATAACAAATCTATTCATTTTTTATAGAATAATAAATATTTATCTTTTATATTCATTTTTTATTTATTAATAAATTTTATTATATAAAAAATGGCAGATTATACAACAAATGATTTTGAAATTATAAGATTAGATCCAGTTGATAGAACTAATTATGATTTTGATTTATTACCGTTTGATGTTAATCAAAATCAGCAATTTTATACTGCTAAACAAAATTTAGAAATTTTTAGAGATACTAAAGAAATTAAAAATATGTTTAAAAGTCCTGAAGCATTTTCTACTGGATTAATATTGATATTTACTATTCTAATTGCTATTATTGTTTTGATTGTATTTATATTAATTTTAATTTATTATTTAATAGGATCCTCTGAATCTTCAATTAAAATATCATCACTTATATCTATAATGTTTTATTCAATAGTTTTATTATTATTATTATTATTAATATATATAATTATAATTAAAATAAAAAAAAAAATATATACAACAAGTTATAGTGTTGTATATTAAATATTGTTAAGACAAAAGAATTAAGGAATTATACTATATTCAGTGTATTATTTTTATTAAAAATATATTTTTTATTACTGTAAAAAACTATATTATTTATTACCATAGTTAATATTTATTAATATTTTTATATATACAAAAATAATTTAAAATTATTAAATCATTAGATATTTAAAAATAATAAAAATATTCTTAGATATAATTTATTAAAATTATTAAAAAAATTTAATATTTATTACCAGTTTAATAATACAAAATATTCCAGTATATATTGTATTTTGATTTTTTAATAATATTATATACTGACATAGGTAATAAACCTTAATTCTTTTGATTCATTAAATATTGTTATTAATTATATAATTTATGATAAAGTTGCATTTTATTATTTTTTATTTATTATAAAATTTTTTTAATTTTTATAATAATATTATAATGTATAAACTAATTTGTATAAATTAATTTGTATATTATATTTAGTATTATGATATATTTGTGAGCATATTTTTATATTAAAATTTCTTTTTTAATGTTAATAGATATAATGGTTGTATTAAATACTGGTGGTTTCATACAAGGTATTTTTAATAATACCGAAATATTTTATGATACAAAAATTAATGATATTACTATTTTTACAGATACACCTGAACAAAATTTATTATTAGGAACAAAAAGAAATATTCCATCTGCTATTTGTATTACTAGTAATGTTGTATATTTAAATTATAATATGTTTTCATCAAACTCTATTAATATTGGAGCAAGTAATGCTGCTAATTATAGCACTTTTCATAAATTTGTTATAATGGGTGAGTCAAATAGTAGTAATTCTCCAAATGTTGCTATATTTACTAATGACGATTCTAATTATCCTATATTTCAACATTTAAATCTTTCACATAATGTTATATCTCAAAATTATGATTCATATTATGATTTTAATTTAAGTAATTGGATTAGTTCTGATTCAAATGGAAATTTTCAAGTAATTAAAAGTAATGGACAATACTTAATTAATACTTCATGTAATAATTTACCAGGATCTATATTAGATAATAATTGGAGACCTACTTTTACAATTAATAGTAATTCATTTGTTGGTATTGGATCTTCTAATACACCTAATCGTTTATCAATATTTGGTGAAGATGCAAGTTTTTTGGGACCTCATGTAATTACATATACTGATGCAGATTTATTAAATCCATTATTTCAACAATTAAATTGGTGTCATAATAATATATCCCAAAATTTTGATTGTTATTATGATATTAATTCAAGTACATGGTTAAGTTCTGATTCTAATGCTAATTTTCAAATTATGAAAAGTAATGGTATATTTTTATTTAATAGTTCTTGTAATATTACTCCTGGTAGTATTATAGATAATGATTGGAGAGTTGCTATGTCTATAAATAGTAATAGTTTTATAGGTATTGGTTATTCTAACCCAACTCATAGATTATCTATGCTTGGTGAATCAAATTCTATTTATGGTCCACATATTGCAGTTTATACTAATGATGATTCTAATAATCCTATATTTCAACATTTAAATTGGGCTCATAATAATATAACATTAGGTTTCGATTCATATTGGGACATAGATTTAAATCTATGGAAAAGTTCTGATTCTAATACTAATTTTCAAATTATGAAAAGTAATGGATCATTTTTATTTATTAGTTCTTGTAATAATATTCCTGGATCAACAATAGAAGATTCTAATTGGAGAATATCTATGTCTATAAATAGTAATAGTTTTATAGGTATTGGTTATTCCAATCCATCTCATAGATTATCTCTATATGGTGAATCAAATTCTATTTATGGTCCACATATTGCAGTTTACACAGATTTAAGTATGTTTCCAGTATTCCAACAATTAAATTGGTCACATAATAATATTACACAATCTTTTGATTGTTTTTATGATAGTAATACTAATAAATGGTTAAGTTCAGATTCTAATGCTAATTTCCAAATTTCAAAAAGTAATGGACAATTATTATTTATGAGTGCATCTAATGTTCATCCTGGTCTAATTATTGATTATTATTTATATCCTGCATTATCCATAAATTCAAATGGTTTTATTGGTATCAATAATTCAAATTCTGCATATCCATTAGATATAGCTGGTGATATATATGGTAGATCTAATGTTCAAATATTAGGTAATACACATATATTCTCAAATGTTATAATTGATGGTATATTAACTTTAAATAATCTTCAATATGTTTATTCAAATGTAACAATTTCAAATAGTTTACTTGTTCAGACATATACAGTTTTATCAAATACTGTAGATATATATGGACAAATAAATGCTTTTAGTAATGCTACTTTTAATTCTAATGTAATTATTCAAGGACAATTAATAGCAAATTGTAATGCTTTATTCAATTCTAATGTAATAATGT
>Ga0209358_10002723_pt1 | contig 13309 bp, 12 predicted proteins | sample LauGreFa1BDMLBSN_2_FD_187574 | JGI IMG/M metagenome (GOLD analysis project Ga0209358, IMG submission 187574) | Freshwater lake microbial communities from Lake Michigan, USA - Fa13.BD.MLB.SN (SPAdes) (version 2) | ecosystem: Environmental > Aquatic > Freshwater > Lake | place: Lake Michigan, USA...
AGAGTGATGGGGATGATCCCACATCCCACTGATCCAATCAGCCATGACACACCATGCGGGTATCACTTCCTTTTCTGGGGGAGGGCAGGGGAGGGGAGGAGGGTCTTGGCCGCGTGGGTGCTGGGATGGGTGGGGATATTCGCACGGGTGCCAACCAAGGGGAGGATACTTGGCCAGGTCCCGGTTGGCTGACGGCGGCTTGTATGGCAGCCTTTTGTTCTGGGGTAATGGGAGGGGATGGGTCATCACTATCACGGACCCCTGGATTGGAAATAGAAGAGGATGTGGATGGGGTCAAAGGTGGGTCATGTGGGTCTTGGGGCTCCCTAATCCATGGCATTGCAGGCAATGAGACGGTCATAACGGTTTGAATGAGTGATCGTACATTCTCTGGGATACAACCCAGTAAGAATGAGGCGAGGGTCGGATGCCCAGTGGTGGGTGCCATTTCCTTTTCAGGGGGTGGGGAGGGTGGGGGGGATGAGGGTTTTGGCCGCATGGGTGCCGGGATGGATAGGGAGGATCGCGGGGGTGTCAAGCGAGTGGGGGGTACTTGGCCAGGTCCCGGTTGGCTGATGGCGGCTCGTATACAAGCCTTTTGTTCTGGGGTAATGGGACGGGATGGGCGATCAACAGGGTCTGTTTCTTGGGGTCGGGGGGTGACAATGGGTTGAATGAATGGGAACCCATCGATTGGGCGAAAGCGTAATAAGGTGTGATCGGCACGATTAAGAAACGATTGGTTAGGATAAGGGGGGCTTTTTTGGTGCATCTTCTGATACTGAAATTGAAAGGTATTGGCCAATTGGGTGAGTCGTTGAGTTGGGTGCGCATATAACCGACTGAGTGGTGACGTGGGGGGCGTCGAATCGTGCTGATCTGGAAAGAGAATGGCCTTGATCTCTTCTAAACACTGCTTTTCATATCGTGAATCATGTGGACCCGTTAAGAGGGTGTCGAGAATACAACGCAGGTGGTCCCACCATTCGGTGTCATTAGGGGGTGAGTGGGATAGATGCAGGGGCACCCATTCGCTCTCATTTGCTAGGCGAAAGGGTGACAACAGGTAGGGCGGTGTAACCGGGTGTTGCATGAAAAACTGGACGGTTGAAGTGAGTTGTGGGTTATTTTGTTGACCCTTCTCCATATGAGCTGCTCTGTTTAATCCAATCAAAATGATGGACCGAAGCAAGGTCTCAATGGCCTGGATTTGTTCTCGAGATGGGGCACTCCTGAGATAACGGCGATGGGTGATACGTGGATACATCCCAGTCGACGGGGCCTTACTGGCCCTCGTGAACAATGGGGACGGTGGGTAAGGACAATGGTGACAAGACCCAATATGTGGTCTTTGATGCCCACAGTTACCTAGGTGTTGAATGGCATGTGACATGTGTTAGTGTCTTGATGGGGGGATACCCATTGACGAAGGGTATGGGCCAATGCCTCGATTTTTAAGCCCGGAAACATGCGATGAATGGACTGGGTATTGGCACACGAGTGCCGTACCTCCTGGTTGCGTGGGGGGTGATGGGTCACCCCCACCTCCCTTTCCATGACGGATTGCAGAACGTCGGCTAATGTTGCAACCGTCATGGCGTTTCCGGATCCCACATTGAGTGGGTGATGGGGGGCCTGACGACCCAATGCGTGCAAATGAAGGGCGACAATCACGTCCACTGACACAAAATCGCGGGTTTGCATGCCGTCGCCATAAATAGACAAGGGCATCCCTTTTTCTATTTGTTCAATCCACCTGGGAATCACCGCTGCGTAGGGCGAGTTGGGAGACTGGCCTTTGCCTACGACATTAAAGTACCGTAAGACCAGACAATTTAATTGGTATTGTTGTTGGTAAGCTTGACACAAGCATTCACCCATCCACTTGCTCACCCCATAGGGAGACAAGGGAGCAATGGGGTCGGTTTCAGATTGCACGGGATGGTCGCTGTTGCCATAGACCGCTGCTGAGGATGGAAAGGTAAGCAATGACACACCGTGGGTTCGGGCCATTTCTAAGACCACGGCGGTACCCTGCACATTGGTATGAAAGGTATCGAGTGGTCGATGAATAGAATCATGGACTGACACTTCCGCCGCATGATGAAACACCGCCTCGCACCCATTGAACGCACGCCCCACTGCCACTGGGTCCGTGACATCCCCAAGTACCCATTCAACCGCTTGGCCGTGCCATTCAAGCGGATTCCGGCAAGGGGACCGATCGAAGGCTACCACCCGATGGCCTGCTGCCACACACCCCCTAACCAAATGGGTGCCAATAAAACCTGATGCCCCTGTAATACAAATGCTAATAAAAAACGCCTCATCATTCATCATGGATTTGCTTGTTTGTCCCATTCTCTCACGATACACTATGGTCATTCAATAATGGAGGTGTCCAATGATCGAATCCATGATTCGTCAGTCCATCGCAGTCAAAGAACATTTTTTAGCCGATGAAGCGTGCATGGCAGGCCTGAGACAATGCATTGAACTGGCTATTGTGGCATTAAAACAAGGTGGCACCCTTTTTTTCGCCGGGAACGGGGGCAGTTACACCGATTGTCAACATATTGTGGGTGAATTTGTGGGGCGATTGATCACCGAGCGCCCCCCCCTGTCAGCGGTGGCATTGGGCATGAATGGTGCCAGTCTTACGGCCATTGGCAATGATTACGGGTACGAACAGGTATTTGCCCGCGAATTGCAGGCCCTGGGTCGTTCAGGCGATGTCTTTTTTCCCCTCTCAACCAGCGGGAATAGCCGCAATCTTTTGGCGGCCATTCCGGTGGCCCAAACCGCCGGCATGTCCGTGGTCGGATGGACGGGGGCTACGGGTGGCAAGATGGCAGAGCTGGTGCCCTGCATTAAGGTGCCGTCGGGTTGCACCATGCGGATTCAAGAATGTCATATCATGATGGGGCATCTCTTGTGTGCGGCGATTGACCGGGCCTTACACCCATGAAAGGCATTGTACTTGCAGGGGGACATGGGTCACGCTTGTATCCGCTTACCAGGGCCATTTCAAAACAATTGTTGCCGGTTTATGACAAGCCCATGGTGTATTACCCCCTGTCGGTGCTCATGCTGGCGGGTATTCGGGAGGTGTTGGTTATTTCAACCCCTCAAGATACCCCCCGATTTGAAGAGGTCTTGGGCGATGGGTCACAATGGGGTATGTCATTGCAATATGCCGTTCAACCCACGCCCGGTGGCATTGCCCAAGCCTTTTTGGTGGCAGAAACCTGGATAAATGGTGGCCCTGTGGCCTTGATTTTAGGCGACAATATTTTTCATGGCCGTGGCTTAAGCCAGCTGTTAAAAGCCGCCGTACAGAAGCCCAAGGGGGCCACCGTGTTTGCGTATCATGTGTCAGATCCCCAGCGGTTTGGGGTGGTGGCCTTTGATCATGAAAAGCGGGCCGTCAGTATTCAAGAAAAACCCAAGATTCCGGCTTCGAACCATGCCGTAACGGGGTTGTACTTTTATGACCATACCGTCACAGAGCGTGTCAAGCAATTGACCCCGTCGGCAAGAGGGGAACTTGAAATCACCGATTTAAACCAGGGGTATCTCACCGACGGCCTCTTATCGGTTGAAACCCTCGGTCGCGGGTTTGCTTGGCTGGATACCGGAACCCCCGATTCGTTGTTGGATGCGGCTATGTTTGTGGCCACGATAGAAAAACGACAAAACCTTAAAGTGGCGTGCCTTGAAGAAATTGCGTTTCAACTGGGCTATGTCTCACACCAAACATTGTCACAATGGTGCGAACAGATGCCACCCTCAACATACGTTGAGTACGTTAGGGGGGTGTTGTCATGATATTGATTACGGGGGGTGCAGGGTTTATCGGGTCTCATGTGGTGGCGTGGTGTCGCACCCATCACCCGGAATGGCGATTGCTGGTACTCGACCAACTCACCTATGCGGGTCATTTGCCTTATATCGAGGCGTATTTGGATGAGCGTTGTCTGTTTGTACAGGGACGGATTGAAGATTCGTTGTTACTTGCCCACCTGTTTGAGACCCATGATATTCGACACGTGATTCATTTGGCCGCCGAGAGTCATGTGGACAATGCCATTGCGGGTCCCGCCGTGTTTGTGACCACCAATGTACAGGGAACCTTTTGTCTGCTCGAAGCCGCCCGTTCTCATTGGATGGTATCTCCCCACCAACCCAAACCTGGCTACGAATCGTCTCGGTTCCATCATGTGTCAACGGATGAGGTATATGGGGCGTTGTCATCCACTGGGTATTTCACCGAACTGTCACCCTACCAACCCAATTCGCCATACAGTGCCACCAAAGCCGCCAGCGATTTTTTGGTTCGGGCAGCTTACCATACCTATGGCTTGAATGTGGTGACCACCAATTGTTCCAATAATTATGGTCCCCATCAGCACGATGAAAAACTGATTCCAACGGTGGTGCGATGTGCCCAAGCATGGCAACCTATTCCCCTTTATGGCAACGGTCATCAGGTCCGCGATTGGCTGTATGTCGGGGATCATGCGGCCGCGATTGGGTTGGTGTTTCAGCAAGGACAAGCAGGTGAGACCACCCTAATTGGGGCCCGAAATGAATGGGCCAATCATACACTCATTCAGAAGATATGTGAGCAACTAGACGACTTGTATCCCCATCCCAATGGGTCGTATCGTACATTGGTGACCCATGTGTCCGACCGACCGGGTCACGATTGGCGCTACGCCATTGATCCGAGTAAACTTGAAACCCAATTGGGATGGCGTGCACGCATGCCATTTGAAGAAGGGTTAAGACAGACCATTGAATGGTTGTGGGAAAAAAAACGATGATCACACTGGGTGTCAATGTGGACCATGTCGCCACCCTGCGTGAACAACGCAAGGAGGGGGATCCCGACTTATTGGCGGCCGTCGCCGCCGTGATGGCGGGCGGTGCCGATGGTATCACCGTTCATTTGCGTGAAGACCGACGGCATATTCAGGATGCCGATGTTATCGCATTGGCTGAACTTGGTATCCCGCTCAACCTTGAAATGGCGGCCATCGAAGAGATGATCGCCGTGGCCCGTCATATCAAACCGGCGACTTGTTGCCTGGTGCCCGAAAAAAGGCACGAACTTACAACCGAAGGGGGGTTACAGGTAAAGGCTCAGCAGTCGTGGCTCACAGAGGTGGTCAACCGATTGCAAGATGATGGCATCAGGGTGTCATTATTTGTAGACCCAGATCCGGCTCAGATTATGGCGGCCCAATCCTGTGGTGCCAGTATGATTGAATTAAATACTGCCGCTTACAGTCGAGACCCTCACGCCCCTTTGTCATTTCAAGGCATTAAAACCGCCGCCAGCATGGCCCGATTGTGTGGGCTTACATGCCATGCGGGTCACGGCTTGTCTCACAAAACCCTTCCCCGACTGGTATCGATTGCAGATATTACAGGCTATAACATTGGCCATCGTATTATCAGCCGTGCCTTGTTTGTGGGGCTTACCCAGGCCGTCAGCGAAATCAAAGGGATTCTTAATGGCCCATTGGGCTCCCCAACTTGACTTATTTTCCTCTTTAGCGTGGTATCAATATCCCCGTTCTTTTTTCTTGCCAATCCAATAACCGCGAGACAATTCGACTGGCTTCAGCCAACGTGATGTTGGAAAACGGGCGCAAATTGCCGTTGGTATCGCCACCGTATTCCAATTCAGTGGTGTAAAGATACAGGCTATTCATGGCGTCTTTGGGAAAGGAGTCCACATCCCGGTAAGGACTTAAATCAGAGGTGGTCACGGTTTTGAGACCACGAATGGACTTGATCACATTACTCACCGCCATCACAAATGAAAGGCGTGACAACTCCCCATTTGGATTGATTTTTGTGGCCTTGGGACGATTTTTTAGGTTTTGTGCCGAGGTCAAGCTGGTGCTGGCATTCCCCATGGCTTGCCATTCTGAAAACAAGCGACGTTGGGTTTGCATCGTGTCGGATTTTCTCGCCAGTGCCGCCTCCACTTTACCAAGGGAATCATACACCATGACGGGTATCTCTAATTGTTCTTGGGCCAAGGCATTTCCCCCTTGATCCCACAATGACAACACCACCGATAGGGATAGGGGAACGGTCATATCAGGTAATAACACGGGGGTATCCCAAGATAACATGTGTTGGCCTTCTGGGTATACCTGACGCTCAATGAGTGTACCCACCGTCTTGCCATCGGGACCCAATGCTTCTAACCCTACCAAAACGGGAACCCCTTCCGTGTTAGAGATGGTAAACCAAATACGAAGGGGTTCCGATGCCAACAGTACCGGCGCATTTTTGGCAAACGCGATCATGCGTGCCGCCTCTAAAAAGGTTAAGAGCCGATTGGGTAAAATGGGTGCTTGGGTGTCATCTAGCAATCCCAGTTTGACCATCCGCTCGATATCCGATTGGGCCCAGTGACCCTTCAAGCCATCCAGTGAGACCGTTTTAAAACGAAAAATTCGTTTGACCCCTTCAACCCCCAACGAAAGATGCGGTGATAGGGAGGATTCCAGACGGGGCATGGCCTCTTCGGGAGGGGAAAATTCTCCCAATCGTCGATTGACTGAGAGCGAAATCCCCCATTCTTTTCCCCCCACCACATCCACACTTCCCATCACATTGGGAGAAAAAACCCATTGAACCCCCACCCCATACTCCGGGGAAAGTCCCGCCGATACCTCATCCCAACGTCCCCCCAGGATGCCATAAACCGCCCCATCCAATGCCGTTAGCAGACGTGGCATGAGGTGCCATTGGGTTTGCCATACTGATTTGCTTCGGTATTGCTTCATGGCCGACACCCAGGACATGCCGGCACGAAATGCCCAGCCGTTACCCCCATCACCCCATACATGTGCCCCACAGACCGGCCCGTCAGTATAGGTGGGGTCCGACAACCACTGATACCCACAACGGGCACCCATGGCCCAATAAGACTGTTGCAACCAATGTGTCTTATCAGGCCGCGGCTTGGGTTGGGATGGGGGAGGAACCGTTAGGGAGACTTGAGCGACAAGCTTCAAAACGGCTTCGATTTGACGGTTGCCGCTGGCCAGTTCAGACCATTCCAATGCAAAGGCAGATGGGTTGGGTTGGGTCTGATTCACTTTTTTTAATCGGGCTTCATATCCCTTAGCCCACGATTGGTATGAGATCAAGTCACCCACTTTTTTTGATAATGCCGTGTCAAACTGCCATAATGTGCGACGATCAAAACCAATGGCTTTGTCTCGTGAGGCTACCGCTTCGCTGGCCCGATCAAGGGCCATTTTCGATTCTGACAATCGACGCTCTTTCATGGCCAGCAGGTTGCCCAATGTATGGACCAAGGTCTCTTTGTTTTGAATACTCTTTTGAAGGGATTGTTGATCAAATAGCCGTCGCTGGTATTCAGGTCCCGTTGTTTGGGTGGTTTGAGACAGCAGATTGAGGCTGTGATCCAACTGCAATTGGAGTTCCTGACGCTCGATATGCTTTATTTTGATTTCTTGTTGGGTTTGTAGCACGTCCGCTTCGATGGCATTGTATTCTTTTTGGCGTTGTTGCATCACCAGTCGCAACGCTTGGGATTCCTTGTCATAATCCCCCTGATGATCCGTTAAAGTGGGTCGTTTTTCGAGTGCGGATGTTATTTTTTCGATCAACAATGCCAATGACGAGGTAATACTCTGACGTTCGGCTTGAAGAGTGTCCCATGACAGGGGGGGCGGGGTGGCTTTTTTTTCACCCGCACTCGGTGTGCCTTGAAGGGTATTCGGCATGCTGGGCGACGAGGAGGGTGGGGTGAGAACTTGGTTGCTTTTATTTAAGGCCCCCTCCATTTGGGTTAACGCCGCATCCTCTATTTCGAGGGCCTTGATTTCGGCCAGGACGTCGGGATCGTGGTTGCCACGCTCCGCAACCAAGGCCTCCAAGCGGCTGACCCGTTGTTGATAGGCGAATTCACGGGCATCAAACGATGCCTGGGTAAGGGGGGATGAGGTGTCGGTGACGGTTGTGGGCTGATTCAACACCAGGATGGCAGTTGTGAGAACCTCCCATGTGGTGGCAATCGACTGCTTGGTTGTGTCCAGTTGTCGGTCAAGGGGGGAGGGGGATTTCCTCGGTTTTTGAGATGATCGTAAGGTCAGCAAATGGGTTCGATCTCGTTCGAATTGGAGTAGGCGATCCATCAGTTGGTCCAATGTGCCATTCTTTGCAAGGGTGTTGAGATTACCGCTTACCGGACTGCTCAGCGACAGGGGCATTTCCTTTCGATCGCCCGATGAGAGTCGATAGGCCAATGTGCCCATTAGGCCTTGGTTCGCATTGGGAGAAGGGGCTGATGGCACAAAAAAGGCAACCTTACCATTGGGAAGCAATTGGGTGCGATATGTGGCACTGCCGATGGTGGCTTGCGCGGAGATAACAGGGGGCAAGCCGGTTGCCAGCACCAGCAGGGGCTGTCCGATCCGCGGGGGGGAAGGGTAGAAGACAACGCTGGCCCCGATCAGGGATCCGGCACGCATCCCGCTTAGTAATAGGGCACCCATGATAACACCCAGTTGAACCCGACTCACAGGCAAATACGATTTAAATACCCATGGGCAATATCCTCATGGGTGGCCTCCACAAACACACGGATAATGGGCTCGGTGTTGGATGCGCGGGCATGTAACCATCCATCATCGAGCATCACTTTTACCCCATCATCTCGAATGATGGGATATCCAGGAAAGGCGTCAACCACCGATTGCAACACCGTCGCCACTTGGTCGTGTGATTCAAGTGCCAATCGGTGTCGAATCATGCGATACGACGGGTACCCTTTGACAATCTCAGATACCGATCGGCCAGATACCGCACAGTGTCGTAATGCCAAGACCATGCCCACCAAACTGTCTCGCCCCCAGCCGATCTTGGGGTAAATGACACCGCCATTTCCCTCTCCGCCCACCAGGGCCTTCTGGTGGCGAATGCCTTCTGTGACATGGGCTTCCCCTACTTTGGTATGGGTGATGGTTCCACCGTACTGTTTTACCACGTCGGCCACCACTTGGGAGGTGGATAAATTGACCACCACGTGATGCGTTGCACCCGGGTCTTCTTGTAAGGCCATCTGTAACACGTGATCGATACAAAATGCCAATGAATAATCTTCCCCTATAAATTGTCCCTTTTCATCCAAAATCACCAATCGGTCGGCGTCGGCATCTTGTACAAACCCGATGTCATAGCCACCGGCGGCCATGACGCCTTTGATTTGATCCAAGTTTTTTTCTAATGGCTCCGGGTCATGGGCAAACCGTCCCGTTGGCTCGGGGTTCAGGATGGTGTACGAGACCCCCAATTGGTTCAACAGCACAGGATCGGCTACCGCACCGGCACCATGATTGGCGTCCACCAATACCGAGAGCGGGCGACCCTGACGAATGGGACTGGTGTCAATCCGGTCCAATACCAAGGTCACATGGGACTCAATGGCATGGGAATCATGCTGAAGTGCCCCTTGTGCGTCCCAAGATGCCAGGGACCATACCGCACGTTGATAGCAGGCCATAAAGGCATCATATTCCGTTTGGGTCAAAAAGGACCCCTCATGATTCATCAGTTTTAAGCCATTCCAGATACTGGGGTTGTGCGACGCGGTGATCATGACACCCAACGTTGCGTGATGCCTCAAAATGGATTGTTGAAGGGTAGGGGTGGTCACCCGACCCACATCCATCACGTTTACCCCACAGGCCAAGATACCGGATATCAGGGCCCCTTTTAGGGTGTCGTGACTGGTACGGGTGTCGCCTCCTACCACGATGCTTCCCTGTCGAATCCAAGTTGCCAGGGCCATCCCAACCTGCAAGGCCAGTGCGGGGGTCATACTATCCCCTACGACGCCCCTCATGCCGGACATACTGACGATGAGTGGATGATGGGACATATTCTGATCTCCTTTTGTTGTAAATACCAACTGATTCATGGCGTGATGAGCCTGAGTTAAGCAAGGGAACTTTTTTAGAAAGCACGTGGACAACCCCACCTTGTCTGTATCATACTATTCAATGAAATGAATATTGTGAACCTTGGATATACTACCCTTCGGTTTTATGTGGCGTGGTCGATTGCGTTTCTTGCCCACATGGTAGCATGGTGTGCCTGTTGTGTGGTGTCTCGACCATCGAAATGGGGGGGGCTTAACTACCGGTTGATGAAGACGATTTCGTTGTGGGCCCTGAAGGTGTCGGGTATTTCCTTGGTGATTAAGCAAGCTGAGCTTTTTCCGGCCAATGGTCCGGTGGTGGTAGTGGCCAACCATCAAAGTTACTTGGATATTATTGCCATCGTGGAGAGTGTTCCTCGTCAGGTGGCGTTTGTTGCCAAAAAAGAATTGGCCCGGCTTCCCTTTATTGGGTGGCACTTGACATTTCAAGGTCATCTTTTAATCAATCGAAGTACCCCTAAACAAGCCAGGACCCACTTGTTAAAGATGGCACCCGACATGACAGTCAAGCAAAAAGTGGTGGTCATTTTTCCGGAAGGAACCCGATCCAAAACCGGGGAATTGGGTCGATTCAAATCGGGGGCATTCGAATTGGCCCAGCAAGCAGGGGCCACTGTGGTGCCGGTATATATTCAAGGGTCTGGCCGAATTTTTGGCAAGGGGAGCCTTGGGGTCACCCCAGGTCCGTTGTCAGTGACCATTGGGCCGTCATTTTCTACCCACTCTACAGCCGATGAGCTGAGACAAACCGTGCGGGATTGGTATGACACGGTGAAATCCAGCAGCCAAAAAGGAATCTAAAATGAGCGTCACTTTTTTTTCTATACCGCGACCCATGCACCCCCCCTTTGATCGGATTCAATTTAATGCGGTCTGGAGTTGGGCCCAAATACCTGGGGCCAAGGTCGTGTTGTTTGGGGATGAGTACGGAATAGACCAACTACTGGCCATTTCACCCGTGATCAAGCAGGTGAACATCGTGGCCCGCAACCAAAACAATACCCCGTTGGTTAACAGCCTCATCCAACAGATTGCTGCCGAAACAGATGATCAATGGGTGGCCTATATCAATGCCGATATCGTGGTCTCTCCGGGGTTGGCATTGGCAATCGAACAAGTCAGGTCACAGCAAATTGGACCTCATGTGATGATGTGTCGACGCTGGGATACCGATGTCCCCTTTGTGATTCCAACGGATGATCCCCATTGGTTTCAAACCATTTCTGATCACGTCGGGGATCAAAAAGCATTGTATGGGGCAAATGGCATTGATTTTATCCTTTTCCCCCAAGGTCTTTATGATGCCATGCCACCGTTTAGTATTGGATGGCCCGGTGCAGCCTATGATAATTGGATGGTTTGGGAGGCCCGCCGGCAAGGGGTTCCCGTGATTGAATTAACGGATCAAGTGGTGATCTTTCATCAAAACCATCCCGTACAAAAAAGTGAGCATCCCCCGGCCAAAATGAAGGAAAAATATATCAACCATTATTACATGGGAGGGTACGGGTATTGTTATGACATGAGGGATGCGACCCACCGTTTAAATCATCGGGGGGTGGTGGAAGCACTGCCTTTTCCGATTCAGCATTGGCGTCTTCACCTCAAACGTCGGATTCAACGGGTGGTAGATGGGATACGGTTTCGATGGCGTCGTCCGATATAGATAGGTGATACCGCCGTCACTGTGATCCATCCTGGGTCATGAGGCAAGATAGTTAGACCCTGTTGGGTGGGCTTTCAACGCCAGTGGATTCGAGGCGGCAACCGACTAAAAAGTGGTCATCACGTGGTGGGCTCTAGGCTATCAATAGTCTGAAAATAATGAATGGTGTGTTTTAATCCCTCTATGAGGGGGACTTGTGGTTGAAATCCCAGCAGTTGATGGGCTTTTTGAATATCGGGTCGTCTGACTTGCGGGTCATCCATCATGCGTTCTTGCGTGATGCATGCGGAGGTAGAACCGGTCAATGACAACACATGTTGGGCCAACTCCGCCACCGTAAATTCATGGGGGTTCCCCAAATTGACCGGGCCAGGGTCATGCGAAAGGGTCATGAGTCGAATCAGGCCATCGATCAGATCGGATACGTAGCAAAACGAACGGGTTTGTTGGCCATCGCCGTAAATGGTGAGTGGGTCTCCTTGTAAGGCTTGGCGAATAAAGTTGCTCACCACGCGGCCATCATGCGGATCCATATGGGGGCCATAGGTATTAAAAATTCGTGCGATTCTGACATCTGCCAGGCCCAACCGGGCATATTCAGACACAATGGCTTCAGCCGCCCGTTTGCCTTCGTCATAAATTGCCCTTGGTCCAATGGGATTCACATTGCCCAGATAGGTTTCCACTTGCGGATGCACCAATGGGTCGCCGTACACTTCCGACGTGGAGGCTTGCAACAATCGGGCCCCTGTTTTGGCTGCCAGATTCAATGCGTTCAGTGTGCCTTGTACGCATGTCCGATACGTCAGAATACTGTGCTCACGGTAACGTGGGGGGGATGCTGGACAGGCCAAGTTGTAAATCAGGGCAATATCAGACACCATCAGCCCGTCACAAATATCCCCGATCAGTAAGGTAAAGGCCTCCGATTGTTGGCAATGTGACAGGTTATCTAACCGTCCCGTCACCAATGAATCGATCCCCACCACCCGATGCCCGTCACGCAACAACTGTTCGCATAAATGGGACCCCAAAAACCCGGCGGCACCGGTTACCAATACACGTGTCATGACTTTTTTTGCTGGGACTGGTTGGCTTGGGTGGACACTTGAGATTTTACTTGTGAACCCAAATTCATTTTGCTGCGTTGATCTGCTAGCATTTGCTGCATCTGCATTTTAATGAGGGCATCGGCCCCATCTACCCCGATCATTTTTTTTGATTTCGAAATGATGCCACTCACATCGCCCACATCTTGTTCGGACATATTGGCCTCCATTCTATTGGTAACACCTTCACATTAACCCCATTATAACAGTCGATCAAATATCGATCGATTATGCATTCAAATAAATCGATGGGTAATGGATATGGAGATTGCCATTGGGTAGGGGAAAGGGCGGAGATGGTCACCATCCAATAATTGATCAACATTCTGATTGTGGCAGAGACGGATGGTATCCATGTTTTGTCATATGCCGCTGTGCCATTTCGATTGATTTTACCCACTAGGCATTTAGATTGGAAAGTATCGGTGTAATAGGTGACATGTTGGTTTGATCACACCTTGAACCCAATAGTTGAACTATTCGGTAGGCACTGTCAGTTGAGAGGGCGTTGGCAGCAACGGATGTTCCGATACCATTCCT
>Ga0209358_10002724_pt1 | contig 13307 bp, 10 predicted proteins | sample LauGreFa1BDMLBSN_2_FD_187574 | JGI IMG/M metagenome (GOLD analysis project Ga0209358, IMG submission 187574) | Freshwater lake microbial communities from Lake Michigan, USA - Fa13.BD.MLB.SN (SPAdes) (version 2) | ecosystem: Environmental > Aquatic > Freshwater > Lake | place: Lake Michigan, USA...
ATGATTTTCAGCGGCTTGTCATCGGATTTTTTCTTGCGTTGCGGCAGCACAATACCGTTGACCCAGCCCACATACACCGCGCGCTCGGCCAGTTCGCGCCGGGTCGAGGCCGCGCCGGTGACCACGATGGTCAGGGTTTCGGGCTGCTCGGCGAGCAGCGCGCCGACGGCCTTGCGCAGCAACGTGTGCTGTTCAAAGGTTGTTTTTTTCGTATCGGGGGTTACCCATGACACCAGCGCGCCATCCGCGGTTTGCGCAGTGACGGCACCCTTGGCCAGATCCGCCGTTTTTTTGCGCCGGCGCGCCAGCGTTTTCTCCAGGATGTCATGCAGCGGCAAGGTCGGCAAAGCAATGCCGGCAGGCGCGATGATCAGCAGATGGCTGGCTTTTTTCAGCACCGCAGCAGCGGGCGATTCGGAACGGGCTTGCAGACGGGCGAGCATCTCGGAAATCCATGGATTGAAGTGGTTGGATTATAGCGGCGACCGCCGCGCGGCCTGCTAAAATTGCCGCCATATTCAACCGCTCCAGGTAACCCCGCGCCCATGCGTCCCTACCACGACCTCCTGCGCCACGTGCTCGAAAACGGCACCCGCAAGACCGACCGCACCGGCACCGGCACGATCTCGGTGTTCGGCGCGCAGCTGCGCTTCGACCTCGCCGCAGGCTTTCCGCTGGTGACCACCAAAAAGGTGCACCTGAAGTCGATCATCCACGAACTGCTGTGGTTCCTGAAGGGCGACACCAACGTCAAATACCTGCAGGACAACGGCGTCAGCATCTGGAACGAGTGGGCCCGTGCCGATGGCGACCTCGGCCCGGTCTATGGTTACCAGTGGCGCTCCTGGCCAGCCGCCGACGGCCGCCACATCGATCAGATTTCACAGGTACTGGAACAACTGCGCAAAAGTCCCGATTCCCGCCGCATGATCGTGTCGGCCTGGAATGTCGCCCAGCTCGACCAGATGGCGTTGATGCCCTGCCACGCGTTTTTCCAGTTCTATGTCGCCGACGGCAAACTGTCCTGCCAGCTCTACCAGCGCAGCGCTGACATGTTCCTCGGCGTGCCCTTCAACATTGCCTCTTACGCGCTACTCACGATGATGATCGCCCAGGTCTGCGGACTGAAACCCGGCGACTTCGTGCACACCTTCGGCGACACGCATATCTACCTGAACCACATGGACCAGGTGAAGGAACAACTGTCGCGCGAACTGCGGCCTTTGCCGGTGATGAAATTGAATCCGGCAGTAAAAGACCTGTTCGCTTTCAAATACGAAGACTTCACGCTGGAAAACTACAACCCGCATCCGGCAATCAAAGCGCCGGTGGCGGTGTAAGGCATGAACGCACCGGCCAAACCGCGGCTGTCGATGATCGTCGCCATGGCCAAAAACCGGGTCATCGGCGCCAAGGGCAAGATTCCCTGGCATTTGCCCAATGAACTACAGCTGTTCAAGCAGGTCACCATGGGTCACCACATCATCATGGGCCGCAAGACCCATGAATCGATCGGCCGGCTGCTGCCAGGACGCACCACGGTGATCGTCACCCGCCAGTCCGATTACGCCGTACCCGGCGCCAAGATCGCCCACACGCTGGAACAAGCCGTCGCACTGTGCACCGGCGACAGCGAAATCTTCATCATCGGCGGCGGTGAACTGTATCGCGCGTCAATGCCGATCGCCGACCGCCTGTACCTGACGGTGGTCGATGCCGAACCAGACGGCGACACGCAGATGCCGGCCTTCAATCCCGCCGACTGGCGGCTGCAAAGCACAAAGCAGTATTCCAGGGACGAGCGCCACGCCCACGACTACCGCTTCGAGGTGCATGACCGTGTATGACCGTGTGGCGGCCTGGGCTCGCCGCACCGCTCTTCAGCGCCGCAGCCTGCCTTGCAGCGGCAGCAACGGCGCCAATCAGGATTTCAAGAAAGCGGTCGACTGGTATCTTTAGCCCGCAAAAGCCGGCTACGTGCGCGCCCAAACCAATATCGGTCTGATGTATGCGCGCGGCTATGGCGTCAGCAAAAGCATGGCGGAAGCCGCCGCTGGTGGAACTTTGCCGCGATCCAGAACGATCCCGGCGCGTAATACAACCTCGGACTGACTTATCTCGGACTTCCTTATATCACCGGCGAAGGCGGCGCCGAGCTGATCAGCTCGGCATGGTGATCCTGCAAATGTCGCCGCATGAGCAGCGGTAAGCGCAGTAAAAGTTCGCCGGTCAGTTCAAGCGGCAGCGTCCAGAGCGGCGACAGGTGCTTGCGATAATAGGGAACAGTGTTGACGGCATGTGTCAGAAATCCTGTGGCGGCAGCCATTGCGTACGCTTCATCCGGCATCGTCGGCCAGTGCATGCCGGGCAGCCGGCTTTCGATCCGCCAATCCAGAGGCGCTGACGGAATCAAAAATATTTATTTTTAAATCAAATGCTTATGAATAATCCCCGGCCGGTCACTAGCCACCGCGGACGCAGTCGACGAAGTAGCGCAGCTCACCGCTGCTGTCGTCGGACACCAGGCCGTGGATATCGGTCTCGAAGCCCGGGAACTGCTGGTTGAACATGCGTGCGAACTGCAGGTAACGCACGATGGTGCTGTTGAAACGCTCGCCCGGGATCAGCAGCGGAATGCCCGGCGGATAAGGCGTCAGCAACACGCTGGTGACGCGGCCTTCGAGATGGTCATCGATATTGACCCGCTCAATCTCGCGGTGCGCCATGCGTGCCCAGGCCTCGCCCGGCGGCATCGCCGGCTGCATGTCCGACAAATACATTTCCGTGGTAAGCCGCGCCACATCATTGGCCTTGTAGACGCCGTGGATCTGCTCGCACAGATCCTTCAATCCGATTTTTTCGTAACGCGGATACTTGGTCAGGAACTCCGGCAGCACGCGCCACAGCGGACGGTTGTTGTCGTAGTCATCCTTGAACTGCTGCAGTTCGGTGACCATCGTGTTCCAGCGGCCTTTGGTGATGCCGATGGTGAACATGATGAAGAAAGAATAGAGACCGGTCTTCTCGACAATGATCCCGTGCTCGGCGAGGTACTTGGTCACCACCGCCGCCGGTATGCCACTCTTGGCGAATTTGCCGCTCACATCGAGGCCCGGGGTGATCACCGTGGCCTTGATCGGATCGAGCATGTTGAAGCCCGGCGCGAGATTGCCGAAACCGTGCCAGCGCTCCGAGGGCCGCAGCATCCAGTCATCGCGGTTGCCCACACCTTCGTCGGACAGCCGCTCCGGCCCCCAGACCTTGAACCACCAGTCCTTGCCGAACTCGGAATCGACCTTGCGCATGGCGCGGCGGAAATCCAGCGCTTCCATGATCGACTCTTCAACCAGCGCGGTGCCGCCCGGCGCCTCCATCATTGCCGCAGCCACGTCGCAGGACGCGATGATCGCGTATTGCGGCGAGGTCGAGGTATGCATCAGATAGGCTTCGTTGAAAGTGTCGTAATCGAGTTTGCGCGTCTCGCTGTCCTGCACCAGGATCTGCGAGGCCTGCGACAGGCCGGCGAGCAGCTTATGCGTCGATTGCGTCGAAAAAACCACCGACTCCTTGGAGCGCGGCCGGCCCTGACCGATGGCGTGCATGCCGTGATAGAACTTGTGGAAAGTCGCGTGCGGCAGCCAAGCCTCGTCAAAATGCAGCGTGTCGATCTTGCCGTCGAGCATTTCCTTGATGGTGTCGACGTTGTAGAGAATGCCGTCGTATGTACTCTGGGTGATGGTCAGGATACGCGGCTTGGCCTTCGACAGCGATTTTTCGGCGAAGGGATTGGCCTTGATCTTTTTTTCGATGTTCTCCCAGCGGAACTCCTCCAGAGGGATCGGGCCGATAATGCCGAAATGATTGCGCGTCGGCGTCAGGAACACCGGTACCGCACCTGTCATCGTAATCGCGTGCAGGATCGACTTGTGGCAGTTGCGGTCGACGATCACCACGTCGCCGGGCGCTACCGTTGAATGCCAGACCATCTTGTTCGAGGTCGAGGTGCCATTGGTGACGAAGAACAGATGATCGCAATTGAAAATCCGCGCTGCATTGCGCTCTGAAGCCGCCACAGGACCCGAGTGGTCGAGCAGCTGGCCAAGCTCATCCACCGCGTTGCAGACGTCGGCCCGTAGCAGATTCTCGCCAAAAAACTGGTGGAACATCTGGCCAACCGGGCTTTTCAGGAAAGCCACGCCGCCGGAGTGACCCGGGCAGTGCCAGGAGTAGGAGCCGTCCTGCGCGTAATGGGTCAGCGCACGGAAAAACGGCGGCGCCAGGCTGTCGAGATAGGCTTTTGATTCACGCACGATGTAACGCGCAACAAATTCCGGCGTGTCCTCGAACATGTGGATGAAACCGTGCAGTTCGCGCAGCACGTCGTTGGGGATGTGGCGCGAAGTCTGGGTCTCGCCGTAAAGGAAAATTGGAATGTCGGCGTTGCGGAAACGGATCGCCTTGACAAAGGTGCGCAACTCGCCGATGGTCGACTCAAGCTCCTGCGCCGAAAAATCGTCGTCATCCACTGAGAGGATAAACCCCGAAGCGCGCGACTGCTGCTGTGCAAACGATGACAGATCGCCATAGCTGGTGACGCCCAGCACTTCGGTGCCCTCTTCCTCCAGCGCCTTGGCCAGCGCGCGGATGCCGAGGCCGCTCGTATTCTCCGAACGGAAGTCTTCGTCGATGATAATGACCGGAAAACGGAAGCGCATGATGCCTCTTCTGGAGTAGGTGAGTGTCGGAAAACTACTGAAGGATGAGCTGGCTGCGGCGCGCGGGCAGCGCACACGCGATACGGCGCCGCGCCGTCACTGGCGACTGCGCGCCGGAACGGCGCATGGGGCGGTAATCGCGGAATTCAGCACACCGCTATCTTAGCGCCGAATCCCGCGGCTTCGAAAGGGTTTCCCCGCCCGGACTATGTGTTTTTTACAACGATCTTCGGGAAGGCCGCCGAGTGGTCCTGCTGCTTATCGGCAATCTTTACCGCCACGCGACGGGCGATCTGGCGGTAGATCTCGGAAATCCGGCCATCGGGGTCGCTCACCAGGGTCGGCTTGCCCGAGTCGGCATGCTGACGGATATTGATGTCCAGCGGCAGGGAGCCGAGCATCTCGACGTTGTAGTCAGTACCCATGCGGTTACCGCCGCCCTCGCCGAAAATATGCTCCTCATGACCGCACTTCGAGCAGATGTGCAGCGACATGTTCTCGACGATGCCGAGAATGGGAATACCCACCTTCTCGAACATCTTCAGACCCTTGCGGGCGTCAATCAGCGCGATGTCCTGCGGCGTGGTGACAATCACCGCACCGGTCACCGGTACGCGCTGCGCCAGCGTCAACTGGATGTCGCCGGTGCCCGGCGGCAGGTCGACGACGAGGTAATCGACGTCATGCCATTTTGTTTCATTGAGAAGTTGTTCCAGCGCCTGGGTCACCATCGGACCGCGCCATACCATTGGAGTTTCGGTGTCGATCAGGAAACCGATCGACATCGCCTGCAGTCCGTGGCCTTCCATCGGCTCCAGCGACTTGCCGTCCTTGGATTCCGGCCGGCCGGAAATGCCCAGCATCATCGGTTGCGAAGGCCCGTAAATGTCCGCATCCAGCACACCGACCCTCGCGCCTTCGGCAGCCAGCGCCAGCGCCAGATTTACCGCAGTCGTGCTCTTGCCGACGCCGCCCTTGCCGGAAGCCACGGCGATGATGTTCTTGATCCCGGGGATCAGTTTCACGCCGCGCTGCACGGCATGGGAAACAATCTTGATCGTCACGTTGACGGTCACAGTGCCGACGCCGGGCAGGGTTTTAAGCTTGGCGGTGATTTCCTTGCGGATCGGCTCGACCTGGCTTTTCGCGGGATAACCCAGCAGGACGTCGACGGACACATTGTTGCCGTCGACCTTGATGTTCTTTGCCGATTTGCCGGTGATGTAGTCGGTTTTGGTGTTCGGATCGACGAGCTGCTTCAGCGCGCTCTGTACATCCTGTTCGGTGATTGCCATGATTCGGGTTCCATTCGGATTGCTTTGGTGAGGCGGGATTGTATCGGCATACCCCTGCCCGACCAACCACAACCCCATGTCGGAAAAGGTTTTTTCGTCCACGACAGCTGTTTACACAGAACCGTGACCGAAACCACGGCTAATTACCGATGGTTTGTTGTTATAATTCAATCCTTTAGCCTCATTCAGCTGTTCTTTCACCGACTTTCACCCGACTGCATCCATGCCTCAACGCCGCATCCTCGTCACCTCAGCGCTGCCCTATGCCAATGGCGCCATTCATCTGGGCCATCTGGTCGAGTACATCCAGACTGATATCTGGGTGCGTTTTCAGCGCATGCAGGTGAATGACGACGGATCCCCCGTGGAAGTCCACTACGTCGGCGCCGACGACACCCACGGCACGCCTGTGATGCTGCGCGCCGAATCCGAAGGCCTGACGCCGGAGCAGCTGATCGAACGCGTGTGGAAGGAACACAAACGCGACTTCGACAATTTCTCCGTTGGTTTCGATAACTACTACTCGACACACTCCCCGGAAAACCGCGCACTGTGCGAAGAGATCTACAGCAAGCTCGAACAGGGCGGCCTGATCACCAAACGCCCGGTGGAACAGTTCTATGACCCGGTCAAGGCAATGTTCCTGCCCGACCGCTTCATCAAGGGCGAATGCCCGAAATGCGGCGCCAAGGACCAGTACGGCGATTCCTGCGAAGTCTGCGGCGCCACCTACAGCCCGACCGAACTGAAAAATCCCTATTCAACGGTGTCCGGCGCGGAACCGGTGCGCAAGTCTTCCGAGCACCATTTCTTCAAGTTATCCGACCCGCGCTGCGAGCATTTCCTGCGCCGCTACACCCAGGGCGATAACCACCTGCAGTCCGAAGCCGCCAACAAGATGAAGGAATGGCTCGGTGAAGCCGGCGAAGGCAAGCTGTCCGACTGGGACATCTCGCGCGATGCGCCCTACTTCGGTTTCCCGATTCCAGGCACCGAAGAGAAAAAATTCTTTTATGTCTGGCTGGATGCACCGGTCGGTTACTTCGCCAGCTTTACCAATCATGTGCGCAGCAAAAAACTCGGTGATGGCCTGCTGCAGGATTTCCTGCGCCCCGGCGGCAATACCGAGATGGTGCATTTCATCGGCAAGGACATCCTCTACTTCCATGCGCTGTTCTGGCCGGCAATGCTTGAACACGCCGGCTTCCGCACGCCGACCCGCGTCTATGCCCACGGCTTCCTGACCGTCAACGGCGAAAAGATGTCGAAGTCGCGCGGCACATTCATTACTGCCAACAGTTACATCGAACAGGGACTCAATCCGGAATGGCTCCGGTATTACTACGCGGCCAAGCTGGGACCGACGATGGAAGACATCGACCTCAACCTCGATGACTTTGTGGCACGCGTGAACAGCGATCTGGTCGGCAAATATTTCAATATTGCCAGCCGTGCAGCGGGATTCGTTGCCAAACACTTCGAGGGCCGGCTGCTGCCGGTGCAAGCTGATGACTCCGTGAACTGGCCTGCAAGCGCCGTGGCGATCGCATCAGCGGACAACATCGCCGCCGATTTTGAAAACCGTGAATACGGCAAGGCGGTGCGAGAAGTCATGCGCATCGCGGATATCGTCAATCAACACTGGGACAAGGCCAAACCCTGGGAACTTGCCCGCAATCCCGATCAGCACAAGGCCTTGCACACCATCTGCTCGGACTGCCTGAATGCATTCAGAATTCTCAGTTACTACATCACCCCGGTAATGCCGGATCGGGCCGCCAAGGCACGGGATTTTTTCGGAGTTACCGGCGAGCCGCGCTGGACCGATATCCACCAATGCGCCGCCAGCGTCAAACCTTACGAACACCTGATGGGACGCATTGACCCCAAGCAGATCGAAGCTCTGGTTGCTGCCAATACCGACAACCTGAAGCCCTCTGCACCTGCTGCCAAGCCGGCAGCCGCAAAAACAACGGAGAAAGCCGTGGAAGCCGCAACCGCCCAACCGACCCACATCTCGATCGACGACTTCACGAAAATCGACCTGCGTATCGCACGCATCGCCAACGCCGAACATGTAGAAGGCGCCGACAAGCTGCTGAAGCTGACGCTGGACGTCGGCGAACTCGGCACCAAACAGGTCTTCGCCGGCATCAAGTCGGCCTATGACCCGGCGACACTGGTCGGACGCCTGACGGTGATGGTCGCCAACCTCGCACCGCGCAAGATGAAATTCGGCATGTCCGAAGGCATGGTACTCGCCGCCAGCGGCGAAGCGCCCGGCCTGTTCATCCTGTCCCCGGATTCCGGCGCACAGCCGGGGATGCGGGTCAAGTAAACCGGACCAAAGACAGCACCACACCATGAGCGGCAACCGCAACTTCATCTGCACTGTCGTCTTCATCGACATCGTCGAGTTTTCGAAAAAGCCGGTGGCAGACCAGATGCGGATCAAGGATCAGCTCAATCAGCTGCTCGCCGCTGCGCTGCGCGAAGTGCCCGTCAAAGACCGCATCATTCTCGACACCGGCGACGGCGCCGCCGTCAGCTTCCTGGGGGACCCCGAGGATGGCCTGTTCCTCGGCCTCGCGCTGCGCGACGCATTGGCTGCCGGCAGCCCCCTGCAATTGCGCACCGGCATCAATCTCGGCCCCGTGCGTCTGGTCAAAGACATCAACAACCAGCCCAACATCATCGGCGACGGCATCAATGTTGCGCAGCGGGTAATGGGATTTGCTGCAGTAAACCAGGTATTGGCCTCGCGCTCCTATCATGAAGTCGTTGCCGCGCTGTCGACGGAGCACGCCAATCTCTTCACCTTCGAAGGTTCGCGCACCGACAAACATGTGCGCGAGCATGAGGTTTATGCACTCGGCACAGCGCCCGCGCCGCAGCGTCTGCCGCGAAAAAAGGCCGCGCATGCCGCCGCCTTTGAAAAACTCGGCAACACGGCATCCACTGCCCATAGTGGCGTGATGCGCCGCCCGCTGCTGGCCACGATGCTGGCCGTCATGCTGATCATCGGCGCATCCGTTGCCTTGCGCATGACACTGCGCAAGCCGGCCCCGGCCCCCGAGGCGCCGGCAGCAGATGTGGCGCAAGCAGAGGCGTCGCCCTCGGCACTGGCGCCTGATGTCAAAAATCCTCCGGCAAAAACCAAAGCTGACAGCAAACCCGATCCTTCGGCATCCGCCAAGCCTGCCCGCAAATCCGAAGCCCGATCCGCAGCCGCGGAACCCGATGCCGCAACCGGTACCGTGCGCCTGAACGTGCAGCCCTGGGGGGAGGTTTATGTGGATGACCGCAAGCTGGGTGTGGCACCGCCTTTGCGCGACATGGCACTGAAACCCGGCCCGCATCGTATCGAGATCCGTAACCCCGGTTTCGCTTCTTATGTACAGTTGGTAGACGTCAAGTCCGGCGAAGAGATTAGAATCCGGCATCAGTTCCAATGAGACCCGCCATGCGAGCTTTTGCCCTGCTGCTGTTGATCCTTCCCCTGCTGACCGGCTGCGAAGCCGTGCAAAAGAGCGTGAAGGAATTCTCCGACTCGATGGACTTCGACAAGGAGCGCGCCAAGTCCCAGGAAGCCGCACTGCCCAGTGCGGAAGCCCGCCTCAAAACGGGTATCGCGCAATATGAAGAAGGCAATTACGCACAGGCCCAGCGCACGCTGCAGTCCGCACTGCTCAACGGACTGACGTCTCGCACCGACCAGGCGCGGGCCTATAAATACCTCGCATTCATCTACTGCGTCACCGACCGCATCCCGCAGTGCCGGCAGGAATTCAGCAACGCGATCACCGCTGACCCGAAATTCACACTGAGCGCCGCCGAGGCAGGACACCCGACATGGGGTCCGGTGTACCGCAGCGTGCGCGGCCGCTGAGAACCGCAGGAAGATGACCCAGCCCGCACAACTCGGCCGCTACGATGTCGTCGCCGAGATCGGGCGCGGCGCGATGGGCGTGGTCTACCGCGCCGTTGATCCGATGCTGGAACGCACGGTCGCGATCAAGACCATCAATATGGCGCTGGATCCCGGCGAGATGGAGCACTACGAAAAGCGCTTCACCATTGAGGCGCGTGCTGCCGGCGGCCTGAACCATCCCAATATCGTCATCATTTACGACATCGGCCGCAGCGGCGACCTCGCCTATATGGCGATGGAGTACCTTGAAGGCCGAGAACTGAAGGAACTGATTACCGGCAACGAAATCACGCCGGAGCGCGCGCTGGACATCGCTGCACTGGTCGCCGACGGCCTCGCCTATGCGCACGCTCACGAGGTGGTGCACCGCGACGTCAAGCCGGCCAACATCATGATCCTCAAGGACGGCCGGGTAAAAATCACCGACTTCGGCATCGCGCGAATGCGTACTGCCGATGTGCGCACGCAGACCGGCGTCGTGCTCGGCTCACCGCGCTATCTATCGCCGGAACAGGTGCTGGGCAAACGCTGCGACGCACGCGCCGACACCTTCTCGCTGGGTGTGATTCTTTACGAAATGGTCACCGGACAGGCGCCGTTCAACGGCATCGACGTTAATTCACTGATGTTCCAGATCGTCAATTTCACACCGCCGCCGCCGAGCAGCGTCAATCCGGCGCTACCGGCAATGCTCGACCTGATCATCGCTAAGGCGCTGGCCAAAAACGCCGAAGACCGTTACGCCGGCATCGCCGAATTAGCCTCAGACCTGCGCGCCTGTCGCCAGCAAGGGGGGGCAGCGAGCCCGACGACCGTGACTGCCGCAATAACGGCACCGCGGATGATCCCGGATCCGACCGACCCGTTTGCCGACACCCTGCCCTCGTCGCGCGCCGATGACAGCACCCTACCCGATGGCGGCGTTGCCGATACGCTACCCGCACGCGGGCTGGCGAAAGGTTTTGATTCAATGGCAGCAACAATGCGCCTCGCAGCCCAGACCGGCGCAGTCACCGATCCGGATGCCCTGGCCGCTACCTTCGGCGTCAGCCGCCACGACATCGACACCATGGTCATCGCCTCCGATACCCTGCCGCCGCAAGAACCGCCCGTGCAGCCGCAGCTGGCTCCCGGCTGGTCACCGCGGGACCGGCAGACATTCCTCGTTTCCGTTGCAACTGCCGCTGTGATCGGCGCGCTGATCCTTATCCTTTGAAAGAATACTGATGCGTATCACTGCAGTCGAAGCCATCGCCATCGACATCCCGCTGAGCAGGAATTTCGGCGGTTCCACCTACAGCGTGCTCAAGCGTTCCACCGTGATCACCCGGCTGCGCACCGATACAGGGCTGGTCAGCGAAGTCTATAACGGCGACAACCGCGCCCACGGCCCGCAGATCGCTGCGATGGTGCAGAACGAGCTGTTCAATGCCGTCAAAGGCCTGTCGATCTACCAACGCGAACTCGCCTGGCAGCGCATGTTTGCGCTGACTCATTCCGCGGCTGACAAAAAGCTGCTGCTGGAAGCCATTGCCTGCATGGATTGCGCAATCTGGGATCTAACCGGCAAAGCTCTGGGCAAGCCGGTGCGCGAACTGCTCGGCGGCTATACCGACCGTCTGCCGATCATATCCATTGGCGGTTATTACATGCCGGGTAAGACACACGCTGACATCGGCCGCGAAATCGAGTCCTACCGCGATTTCGGCATGGCCGGTTGCAAGTTCAAGGTCGGCGGCCTGTCGCCGGAAGAAGATGCCCAGCGTGTTGCTGTTGCGCGCAAGGCTGTGGGCGATGATTTCATTATCTGCGTCGATGCCAACCGCGGCTGGGTCGCTGAAGACGCGATCCGCTTCGCGCGGCTGGTCGAACCGTACAACATCCGCTGGTTCGAGGAACCCTGCCACTGGTATGACGATGCCGCGCAGATGGCGCGCGTACGCCAGGCCATAGCGATGCCGGTCACCGCAGGCCAGTGTGAAATCACCAGCCACGCGATCCGCCGCCTGATTGACGCGCGTGCGATCGACCTGATCAACTACGATGCTTCCGAAGGCGGCGGCGTCACCGACTGGCTGCGCGCCGCCGGCATGGCCGCAGCCGCCGGACTGTCGATGGCCCACCATGAAGAAGCGCAGATAGCCAGTCACCTACTGGCTGCGGTGCCGCATGGCACCTATGCCGAATGTTTCGCTGATCCGCAGCGCGATCCGGTATGGCAGCAGATGTGGGTGAATCGCCCCGCAATCAAGAATGGAGTGATGATGGTCGCCACAGAACCTGGTTTCGGCATCGAGCTGGATCAGGACATGGTGCGCCGATTCCGCAGCAACTGAACCGGGGCACAAACCTTAGCCAGGAAGCACAATGATCCGTTTGCCCGCGTTCCGCCCGCGTCTGCTTGAAATGTACGGCGAGTACACCGCCGCACGCCTGCGCACCGACATCCTCTCCGGCATCACCGTCGGCATTCTTGCACTGCCGCTGGCGATTGCGTTTGCGATTGCATCCGGCATGACACCGGAGTCCGGCATCTACACCGCGATCATTGCCGGTTTCATCATTTCCGCGTTTGGCGGCTCGCGGGTGCAGATCGGTGGACCGACGGGCGCGTTTATCGTCATCGTCTACGGCATCGTCGTCAATTATGGGGTTGCCAACCTGCTGATCTGCACACTGATGGCGGGCGTGATGCTGCTGGCGATGGGTCTGCTGCGCATGGGCACCTGGATCCGCTTTATTCCGGTTTCGGTAATCAGCGGCTTTACCAAGGGCATCGCGGTGCTGATCCTGCTGTCGCAGTTCAAGGATTTCCTCGGACTCACCACCGAAAAACTGCCGGCGGAATTTTTCGCGCAAATCCGCGTGCTGTGGCATGCACTGCACACCATCAGCTGGCCGACTGTCGGCCTGAGCCTGGCCTGCCTGATCCTGATTCTCGTCTGGCCGAAAAAATGGCGAATCGTACCCAGCCCGATCGTCGCCCTGGTGTTCGGCACGCTGGCGGTGGCGATCCTCGGCCTGCCGGTGGAAACCATCGGCAGCAAATTCGGCGGCATCCCGCAGTCACTGCCGGGATTCGCTTTTCCGGAACTGTCGCTGGAGACACTGCGCCATCTGGTATCGCCGGCAATCGCCATTGCCCTGCTTGGCGCCATCGAATCGCTGCTGTCGGCAACCGTCGCCGACAATATGATCGACGACCGCCACAATCCCAACCAGGAACTGATCGCACAGGGCATCGCCAACATCGTGGCGCCCCTGTTCGGGGGATTCTGCGCCACCGGCGCCATCGCCCGCACCAGCACGAATGTTCGCATGGGCGCCTTCGGCCCGATCGCCGGTATCGTGCACGCGCTGACGCTG
>Ga0209358_10002730_pt1 | contig 13285 bp, 7 predicted proteins | sample LauGreFa1BDMLBSN_2_FD_187574 | JGI IMG/M metagenome (GOLD analysis project Ga0209358, IMG submission 187574) | Freshwater lake microbial communities from Lake Michigan, USA - Fa13.BD.MLB.SN (SPAdes) (version 2) | ecosystem: Environmental > Aquatic > Freshwater > Lake | place: Lake Michigan, USA...
TTAAAAGTTTTATTTAATCTTTTTAAAGAGGTATTTTATATAACGTAATTTTAAAGTTTATAACTAGGATGAAGTCGTAACAAGGTAATCCTACGGGAACGTGGGGTTGGAATAAAATACAAAATTTTTGAGTTAAATTTTAGCTTTTTGATAGATATAGCTTAACGGTAGAGTAGCAGATTGTGGCTCTGTTTGTTATGGGTTCAAATCCCATTATTTATCATAAATCTATATATAATATGATAAATATATTATAATAATTAATTTTTAATAAAATATTAATAAAAAAAGTGAGTTTGATCCTGGCTCAGAGTGAACGCTAGCAATATACTTTACACATGTTAGTTAAAATATTTTTATAATATAGCGCACAGGTGAGTAATAAAAAAGAATTTGCCTATGATTTTAGTATATTCATAATTTTAATTAAATTAAGTTTATCGTGTAAATACTAAAAAAGTTAAATACTGAGAATAGATAAGCTTTTTAAAAATTAGGTAGTTGGTGTGGTAAAAGCATACCAAGCCAAAAATTTTTAGTTGATTTGAGAGAATGATCAGCCACACTGGGACTGAGACAAGGCCCAGGCTTTTGCCAGCAGTGGGGAATTTTGGACAATATGCAATTGCATGATCCAGTAATATTGCGTGAATGAAGAAAGCAGTAAAGATTGCTTTAGGGTAATCGGTTGTAAAGTTCTTTTGTTAATAATGATTATGACATTAGTTAAAGAATAAGCTCCAGCTAACTTCGTGCCAGCAGCTGCGGTAATACGAAGGGAGCAAGCGTTATTCGGAATGATTGGGTGTAAAGCGTTCGTAGATTGTATAATATATTATAATTTAAATTTTAGTTTTAACAATTAAAGTTGTTTATAATACGTATATACTTGAGTTAAAAAGAAGGTAATATAATTTTATACTATAGGGATAAAATCTTATTATTTATGAAAGAATGTTAATGGTGAAAACAATTATCTATTTTTTATCTGACATTGAGGAACGAAGGTATAGGGAGCAAACAGGTTTAGATATCCTGGTAGTCTATACTGTCAAATCTAAATGTTAATTCTAGGATTTTTTTCTGGAATGTAGTTAACACGTTAAACATTTCACCTGGGGAGTACGATTGCAAAATTGGAACTCAAAGGAATTGACGGGGATTTATACAAATGGTGGAGCATGCGGTTTAATGCGATAATACGCGCAAAATCTTACCAATTTTTGAATATAATTTAAAAAAATTTTGAAATTTTAAAATTTTTTATTAAATAAATTTAGTAAAAATTATAAAATTATACAGGTGTTGCATGGCTGTCGTCAGCTCGTGCCGTGAGGTGTTTGGTTCAGTCCTTTAACGAGCGTAACTCTTATTTCATGTTATTTTAATATTTTTATAAAAAATAATAAAAATTCTTGAAAGACAGCTAATAAAAAATTAGAGGAAGGTGAGAATGATGTCAAGTCCTTATGGCCCTTATAGATTGGGCTACACATGTGCTACAATGAAAATTACAAATAGTAATGCACTTATTAAATTAACATTTAAGCAAATCTAAAAAAAATTTTCGTGTTCTAATTGTAGACTGTAACTCGTTTACATGAAGGTGGAATCATAAGTAATCGTAAATCAGCATGTTACGGTGAATCCGTACTTAGATCTTGCACACACCGCCCGTCACATGCTGGAAGTAAACTTTATTAAAAGCGTCTATATAAATTTATTTTATTTTAAAAGTTTTATTTAATCTTTTTAAAGAGGTATTTTATATAACGTAATTTTAAAGTTTATAACTAGGATGAAGTCGTAACAAGGTAATCCTACGGGAACGTGGGGTTGGAATAAAATACAAAATTAAATTATTTAACGAAAATTCTGTTGGTGTTGAAACATTTTATTTTTTAAAATAAAGTGGTTAATGAGTTCGAATCTCATTTTCGTGTATACTCATACATACATATATAAATAAATTATGGCTCAATTTGATTTCTATGCAGTTACTACCCAAATAGGTTTGGTGTTAGTAATATTTTTTTTTTTTTATATATTTGTAACTAAAAATTTTTTAGTACAAATTAAACGTCAAGAATATATTTTAAATTATATTACAACTTATAAAAATTCAACATATAAATTTTTAAAAATTAACGCATTAAATTTAAATACTAATACAAAATAAATTGTACGTTACTTTTTTTACAAAAAATACGAATTATTAAAAATTTTAATAAAAATTTATGTTTTATTTTTTTATTTATCTTTATAAATTTTTATCCATACTTTTAATTAGATAACATACTGGCGATGTGTAGGATTGCAAATCCTTGTTAAGAGAGTTCGATTCTCTCTCTAATTTTAGTATTTGCTTTGAAAGGCTATCTAAGCATTATTTAATATGGTGTATTTTGCAATAACTGTGTATGAAAATATTTTTATAATAAAGCACAAATCCTATTAAGAAAACTTATTTATTTAAAATGATAAATTGATATATTATGTGAAGTAAAACATTTCAGTAACATAAGATAAAAAGTCAATAGAGAGAATTAAAGTAGTGGCGAACGAACTAATTATTAGTAAATGAAAAATTTTGAATTCGTAGAAGGGGTTTTGTCCTGTAAATTATAAAATAACTATTATTAATAATGTAATATATTATTATATAATTTGTAGAACTACCTATTTAACTAAAATTAATAATGATTGATAGTAAAAAGTACCGTGAGGGAAAGATGAAAAAGAACTTCTGTAGATTGAAATAAAACTTAAAATTCAAAGCAAAATATCGATTAATGTTTTTTAATAAAAATTATAATGTACCTTTTGCATAATGGGCCAATAAGTTTATATAAATGGCAAGCTTAATATTTATAAGCAATATTTTAATAAGATTTATAATTTTTATTTATAAGTCATTTATATAAGACCCGAAGCTAAGTGATCTAATTATGAATCAGTTGAAAATATATTAGTAATAATTATTGGAGGACTAAACTCGTATCTGTAGAAATAGATTGAGGTAATTTGTAATTAGGAGTGAAAGGCTAAACAAACTTAGGGATAGCCGGTTTTCTACGAAATATATTTTAGTATAGTTTACAAAAAATTCATGTTTGGTAGAGCTCTTTTAAAATGAGGGGAGTCATTAAACTTTACTAAATTTTTTAAAACTACGAATAAACAAATTTATATAAGTATATAATTGAAAATTATTGTAAAATCAGACTGTGAGCTCGAAGGTTCATAGTCAAAAGGGAAACAGCCCAGAATAATAAACAAGGACTTTAATAAATTTTAAGTGATAAAAGTGTAAAAAAATTAAGACAATCATTAAGTAGGCTTGGAAGCAGCCATCTTTTTAAGAAAGCGTAACAGCTCATCGATAGAGTTTTTTTATCTTGTAAATTTTAAGAGACTTAAAAATATTTATCCGAATTTTTATTTAATAATAGTATTATTATTAAGGTAGTAGAATACTCTATATATTGTTTAAGCTTATTTTTAAAAATAAGTAAAGATATTAGAGGTAAGCATGTTGGCATTAGTAGCTAAAACAAAGTAAAAAATCTTTGTCGCCGATAATCTAAGGTTTTCTAGATTCTGTAAAACGGATTGGGGTTAGAACGATCTTTTAGGGATATTATAAATATTATAACTGATAAGAATCTATTTTATGACAAAATTTTAAGGTAATGATTTAATTAACAATTAAATTATAATTACAAAATTTTCAGGAAATAATAAAATAAATAAAATCGTACTATAATTCAACACAGATAGATTAGTAGAATATACTAAGGCGTTAGAAAAAATATGTTGAAGGAACTCGGCAAATTAACTCTGTAACTTCGGGATAAAGAGGGGCTTTTGCTGGCACAAAAGAGAAAGAAGCGACTGTTTATTAAAAACACAAGTCTCTGCAAATTTTATAAAAATGTATAGGGGCTGACACCTGCCCGGTGCTGTAAGATGAAACTTTATTGTAATTATGCTTTGAGGCTAAATCCCAGTAAACGGCGGCTGTAACTCTAACGGTCCAAAGGTAGCGAAATTCCTTGTCGGGTAAGTTCCGACCTGCATGAATGGTGTAACGACTTCTTTGCTGTCTCCAACATATGTCTAGTGAAATTGAAATATCCGTGAAGATGCGGATTGTTTACAGGTAGACGGAAAGACCCCGTGCACCTTTACTATGATCTAAAGTTGTATAATTAAGTTGTTTGTGTAGAATAGCTGGGAGTAATTTCAATTTACAACAATGAAATACCAGCCATACTTTTTAATTATTCTAATTTATTTTTAAAATAAAGACAGCTTTTGTGCGGTAGTTTGACTGGGGCGGTCACCTCCTAAAAAGTAACGGAGGTGTATAAAGGTAAATTCAAATATTAATATTTTAGAGCATAATGGCATATATTTACTTGACTGTGAGATATACATATCTAGCAGGGATGAAAGTCGATCATAGTGATCCGGTGGTTTTGAGTAGAAAAACCATCGCTTAACGAATAAAAGGTACGCCGGGGATAACAGGCTGATGATTTTTGAGAGTCCTTATCGACGAGATCGTTTGGCACCTCGATGTCGACTCATCACATCCTGGAGTTGAAGCAGTTTCCAAGGGTTCGGCTGTTCGCCGATTAAAGTGGTACGTGAGTTGGGTTTAGAACGTCGTGAGACAGTTCGGTCCCTATCTTCTGTAAAAATTTAAAATTGAAAAGATTAAATTCTAGTACGAGAGGACTGAATTAGGTAAACCACTTGTTTGACGGTTATTTTTTTAAGTATTGCCGTGTAGCTAAGTTTATAAGGAATAATTGCTGAAAGCATATAAGCAAGAAATCTACTTTAATGAAAAATTTTTAATTTAAGGTAATAGAATATTACTTCGATAGGCTTAGAATATTCTAGTTTATAAGTACTAATTTTAAATTTATTCTTATATTAATTTTAAACTTAAACTATCCTTCATATTAATTTGTAAATTTCTTTAATATTCTAAGATACTGTTTGTAACGGGAAATATAGAAATATTTTATAGGTATTTTTGTTTTTTTAAAAATTATGTTTATATTCTAATGTGAAAAGGAATTTATCAATCTATCTTTCTAGGTAAAAATTATTTATTAATGTATTTTGTGTCACCAGCGTTTATTATAAAATAATAAAGTTACATACCTTGTATTTAAACATACCTTGTATTTAAATAAAAATTAAAAGCGAGGATTAATTTTAAAGATTATTAATTAATTTTTATGTCAAGTTATAAAAAATATTAGTTTAAATTAAAACTTCAAAAAACAAAAATAAAAAACGGTTAAATACGAATTTAACTTCTTAAAGAAAATACTTTATCCAAAAAATAACTTATAATATATAACAAAGAGAATCGAACTCCTTCACTACTATGAAAATTAGTGCTAAACCATTAGTATATTTTTTATTTTAAGCATATAAAATCTGTTTTTATTTTATTAAATAATACTTATATTTTTATGCTTTTCTGTATTTAAAAATTTAATACAAGGATTTGAACCTTTAACAACACAACTGTAAGTTGTATTATTAATAAAACAACAAAAATAATTAATTATTTAGTAAAATATTCGTATATGTATACGACGTCTTTAGCAGTCTGTTTAATATGATTAATAATTGACCTAGATATTTTTTCATTATCTTCTTTAGAAGTAAAAAATTTAAAAACTAATTTTGAATAAAATAAAATATTAGAATAAAGATTTTTAAAACATTTAATTATAAACTTTATAATATTAGGAATTAAATTTTTTAAAAAATCAACAGTACTATTATATGATGATGATAAAAACACTGCTAATTTTCGAGAACACCATATGAAAAATCGTAAAAGTGAAACGCTATTAAATAGAGAAATTCTAAAATATTGTTTATCTCTAACTGCTTTTGTTTTACAAGCTAACAATGCAAAACGAATTGTTCTTAATAATACTAAGGTATAATATTGTTTTAATTTTCTATACATTTTTGGCTCAAGTCTTTTTAAATTTACTATACGCCAAACTTTTAATATATCTTTTTTAAATGTACTAGAACACTTTTTAAATTTTCTAAAATAATGATAACGATACTCTTTCCAAATTGTCATTAAAAAATCTGTAGTTTTACCTTCAATTTTCCATACAAGTTCGTGACCCGCAAATATATATAAAAAAATTGTCTGTAGATCACAAAGTATAACTTCTGAATGATTAAATTCATGGGTAAGTAAATCACCTCCTAGAAAAGAAAGAAACCAAGGTAACATAAAAAGTGTAATACTAAGCATAGTATTATTATCAATAAAAAAATATAATGATATCTCATAACGTATTTTTATAAAATCAAAAAATTCATCAAATTCTTCACTATGTCTAAACTCAGAGTCATAAAGAGTTTCAAGAGCAGCAGTAATTATATCATTATTTTCTTCTAAATCGTTCATAAGAGCCCAGCTAACCATGAAAACATCGTCAGTCTTTTCTTCAAATGAAGACATATAATAATTCCATCTAAGAGTAGTTAATGGAAGACTTAAACGTGAATCAGTATACGGATCAGTCTGCACTGAATCAATATCTTCATCATGTTTAATATCCTCCTCTGGTAACGCATACATTTCAAAAGGATAATGGTATTCAAACCCTTTAGCTTCTATAGGAAAATGATGAATTACTCGATTGCTAAAATTTTTAAAGACATACTTAGGATTGTTAGGATCACGACTATCCATAACCTTCCCCCAAGTATCGTAATATTCTTCATAATAAACAGACATCATTTCCTCAGGACGAAGAACCTGCTTCCTTATTGAAATTTGATCATAATTTTCATCATCAAAAGGATTATAAATTAATTCTTTTTTAGCAAAAAAAATTTTAAGTTTTTGAATTAAAGTTAAGTCTTTTTCTTTAAAAATTTTAAAATCATAATTTCTACCTTTAAAAAAAGAAGATATAGTAGCCATGCTACGAGTTTTATTAAATGTTTTTATTGTAGATCGTAAAAAAGTAACTCCTTCTGGAGCTTTATATATTTTAATTATCATAATCAAGTATTATAAAAGGTAAAACAATTAGGAAGATATTTATTATATTAATATTTAAGCATATAAATACAATAAAAATTAAAAAAATTAACATTAGACTTAAATAAGAATATGTTAGTCCATTTTGAAAAAATTTAATAGAAAAAAAAAATTTTTTTATTAACACTAATAAACCCATTGGACCAAATATTTCTAAAAAACCACGGTCTACATTTTGATATGTATATTTATAAGCAAACTTTAAAAAATTTTGAACTAAAATTTGATTATATATACGATCAATAAACCATTTTTTATTAAAAAATGTATACACAAATAAGTATATAGAACTTTTTTTTATAGCAAAATATAATCTAAAATTTTTATAATATAAATAAAACGCAAAAAAAATTCCAAATAAACTAATAAAAAAAGGTAGGATTTTAAAAAAAATAGGTAAAAACTCAATATCTGTAGAAGAATAATTTTGTGGTAATATAAAAATAGCAGAACCCCAAAAATCAGTTCCAAAACCTACAAAAATATCATATGAAACATAACCGATTATTATACTTAAAAAAGATAAAATTATTAAAGGTGCTTTTATAAAAAATGAACTTTCACTTGCATTTAAAAGTACATTTTTATTACCATTTGAATTCGATAAAAAGACTAAATATAATAAACGGGTAGAATAAAAAGAAGTACAAAAAGCTGCTAAAATTCCTAAATAATATGCAAAATGACCTACAAAAGTATACTTTGAATATGCGATTTCTAAAATAAAATCTTTAGAAAAAAATCCCGTTAAAAAAGGAAATCCTGTTAAGGCTAAAGAACCTACAAGTACCGCACTATAAGATAAAGGCAGTACTTTTTTTAAGCCTCCCATATTTCTCATATCTTGTTCATCTGAAACTGCATGAATTATAGAACCTGCTGCTAAAAATAATAAAGCCTTAAAAAAAGCATGGTTTGATAAATGAAAAATACCAACATCATAACCAGATAAACCACAAGCAAATGTCATATAACCTAATTGACTACATGTAGAATAAGCAATAACTTTTTTCATATCATTTTGAAAAACACCGGTTGTAGCTGCAAAAAAGGCGGTTAAAGCTCCTATAACTGTAATAAAATTTAAAACTAACGGTGAAAATTCAAATAAAAAAGATGTTCGTGCAATTAAAAAAATACCAGCAGTTACCATAGTAGCAGCATGAATTAATGCTGAAACAGGAGTAGGACCTTCCATAGCATCAGGTAGCCAAGTATGAAGACCAAATTGAGCAGACTTTCCCATTGCTCCAAAAAATAAACAAAAACAAATAAAATCTATAAAAAAAAATTTAACAGATCCAATGCTTATTTTATAAGTAGTAATTAATACCACTTGTGATAATAGAATATCATAGTCTATACTTTCAAAAAGTAAATATATAGCAAATATACCTAATAATAAAAAAAAGTCACCAATCCTATTTACTAACATAGCTTTTATTGCAGCTTTATTAGCTTGAATTCTAGTAAACCAAAAGTTTATTAATAAATAAGACGCTAAACCCACACCCTCCCAACCAACAAACATTTGTAATAAGTTGTTACCAGTTACTAAAATTATCATAAAAAAGGTAAATAAAGATAAGTAAGACATAAAACGGGGTTGATGTGGGTCATGCCCCATATATTCTATTGAATAAAAATGAACTAAAAAAGAAATAAAAGTTACAACAATTAGCATTACTGATGTTAAACTATCTAAATTTAAAACCCAATCAATATTTAAAATATCATTAGAAAACCAATTAAAAAAATGTAATTTATATACCCCATTATTTATTACTACTGAAAAAAATAATTTTAAAGACATTAAAAATGTGCAAAAAATTAGAAAAGTAGTAATAATACAAGTTCCAAATCCAAAAAAAAGACCAAATAAACTACCAGAAATAAAACCAATAAAAGGAAAAAAAACGATTAAACTATACATAAAAATTTATATTTATTTATCTTATAAGCCTTCCTTGAAATTCAAAAGCAGGGCGTGCTATATAAAAAATTTTATAATATACATAACAATGAATGAAAAAAAATAAAAGTACCGAAACTACACATAAGATAAGTACAATAAAAATACCCATCACTAAAAATGTTTTAATTAAAATTTTAAACTTATCCATATTCCATTAAATTTTTACCTATTATTGGACTTGAACCAACAATTTCCAAAGAAAAACGGATTTTAAATCCGTCGCGTCTACCAATTTCGCCAAATAGGCCTAGTTTACAATAATTTTGGATTAAAAGGATTCGAACCTTTAAATGATCACTTCAAAGACGATTGCCTTACCGTTTGGCTATAATCCAAAAATAGAATTAATTATTTCTTATGGGAATTGAACCCATATTTTAGCCTTGAAAAGGCAACGTCCTAACCTTTAGACGAAAAAAATAAAGCTTTAATGAACTTTTCAAAAAATTCGAATATAAAGAGACTCGAACTCTCAACTTTTGGTATGACAAACCAACACTCTACCATTAAGCTATATATTCTATTAAAATCATAAGGTATTTTATTCAAAATTTTTTGATAAATTACGCAATTGTTTTGAACAATTTATTAAAACTTTAGAATTTCTACTAACTAAATCATTACAATAGAAATCTTCGATTACACTCTTAAAAAAAGTTTTATTAATTATTACATGTTTTTTAAAAAAATTATTTATTAAAACTTTATTAAAAATAACACTATTTAATTCAAATAAAATAGGATTTTTTAATATTTCAAAATAATGATTTAAATAATTGGTTGTAGATTTTATAAATCTAATTTTTGGTAAAACTAAAAACAAAAACATTTTTTCAATACTTTTATTTTTTAATAAAGAAATAGTTTGTTGAGGACGACCTTCTAGGTTAAAAAAAGTTCCTTTTGTTTCAAAAATGGATTCTATAGGTATTATAACACTAGATTTTTGTGATAAAAAAGAACCAAAAGAATTTAACCATAGGCTTAAACTAGAACTATATTCTTTTGAAAAAAAGCGTCTAGTATTAAAAGTATCATCTAAATTAATATATAAAACTTGTTTAGTAGTTAATTTAGATAGCAAAACAGGTTTTATATTTAATAAATCTAAACCTTCAGAATTACAAAATAAACTAACAGTTAAAGTATTTAAACTTGGGTTTATTAATTTAAAATAATTTGTTAAATTATTTGAAAAACGTAATTCACTATAATTACTTAAAATAATACTTAAATTATTTTGTAGTAAAAATTTTGATAAATTAATTGCTTTTCCTTCAATTAATTCACAGAAATTATTCACATTAAAACAAAAAAAATTTACGGGAAAAGTTAAATCCGATTTTAAAAAAACCCCCCAAACATCAAAATTAAAATTATTATACTTAATACGTATTTTTGTATTTAATATTGCATTTTCAAAACGTAAATTTGAAGAAATTATTAAACAATTAGAAATTATATTTTTTATAAAAAAGTTAACTTTTTGAGACTTTTCTAAATATAGGTTATTATACAACTTTGAAGATTGACGAAAAACTGAAATACTAGGGTATTTATAACTTAATTTTTTATAACTAATTAATTGTTCAGTTGAACATGTATCATCTACTAAAAAAATTTTATTTTTTTTTCGTAAATTTATAGATTTATTATAATAAATATTTTTAACTCTGTTAAACTGTAACGAGTCAAAAAAAAATCTAATTTTATCAGAAATAAAAGAGTTGTTTATAGATTTATTTAGTTTAGGTAATACTCTTACAATTTCGCTTTGTTTAAAATTAAAATAAATATTAGATCCTAAACTATCAAACAAATCAATGCTTTCTTCAGAAGTTAATTCCCAAGGTCTAAATTTAAAGGAATACTGTTTGCTTGTTAATGCCCCTACAGGACATAAATCTATAATATTACCAGAAATTTCTGAGTTTAAAATTTCCTCTTTAAAAAACCCAATTTGTGTTAAATTACCACGACCTAAAGTACCTAAAATTGAAGTTTCTTTAAAAAAACTAGAACTATAACGAACACATCTAGTACACTGAATACATCGTGTCATTACTGTTTTTACTAATAAACCGATATTTTTATCTTCCACCTCTCGTTTTTTAAAAAAATACTTTGAATGTAACTTTCCAGAAGTTATAGCTTGGTCTTGTAAATCACACTCACCTCCTTGATCACATATAGGACAATCTAAAGGATGATTTATTAATAAAGATTCCATTATGTTTTCACGTAATTTTTGTACATAAGGTGTGTCAGTATAAATTTTCATTTCTGAAAGTACTTTTGTAACACACGATGCTTGAATTTTTCTATTGTTTTCAATCTCAACTAAACACATACGACAATTACCCGCAACTGGTAAAGATTCATGATAACAAAAACGTTTTATTGAAATACCAGAAACTTTACACGCTTCTAAGATTGAAAGTGAATTTTTTACTAAATAACTACAACCATTAATATAAATAACTATCATATATTTATTATATAAATATAATTTTAAAAAATATTTATGATTTAACTTACTATAAATATGTTTTTTATCTATCACTTGTCTATTTTTATTAAAAAATTAATTATTTATTAAATAATCTTCTAAAACTCCGATAAAAGGAAGCAATATTAATAATATAAAAAAATATAAAAAAGTTGCTACCATACCTACTTCAATAAAAGGAGTTTCAACAGGTTTTTGACCAATCCAACCTAAAATGGCAAAATCTGCAACAAAAAACCAATATGTAAAAGCAAATAAAGGTCTAAATTTATTACTACGAATATTTGAAAAATTTATAAAAGGTAATAGTAATAATACTAAAATAGCACCTAACATAGCTAAAACACCTCCTAATTTATCTGGGATAGAACGTAAAATTGCATAAAAAGGTAAAAAATACCATTCAGGTACAATATGAGGAGGAGTTACTAACGGATTTGCAGGTATATAATTATCACTATGTCCTAATAAATTAGGGAAATAAAAAACTAAAAATGAAAAACCAAACATTAAAATTAAAAAAGCTAATAAATCTTTTACATAAAAATAAGGGTAAAAAGAAATAACATTTACTGATTTTGTAATTCCTAAAGGATTATTTGATCCACTTTCATGTAATAAAGCTAAATGAACTAAAACTAGACCTGTTATTATAAAAGGAAATAGGTAATGTAAACTAAAAAAGCGATTTAATGTTGCATTATCTACAGAAAAACCACCCCACAACCACTCAACAATAGAAGGACCTGCTAAAGGAATCGCTGAGGCTAAATTAGTAATTACAGTAGCACCCCAAAAACTCATTTGTCCCCAAGGTAAAACATAACCCATAAAAGCTGTACCCATCATTAATAAAAAAATAAAAACACCACTAATCCAAAGGGTTTCTCTTGGTCTGATATAAGAACCAAAATATAAACCGCGAAAAATATGACAGTATATAACAATAAAAAACATAGATGCTCCATTAGCGTGAAAATATCTAATTAACCAACCATTATTTACATCTCTCATGATATGTTCAACACTGTTGAAAGCATAATCAATATGAGGAGTATAATGCATAGCTAAAAAAATTCCTGTTATAAGTTGTATCACTAAACATAATCCAGCTGTTGAACCAAAGCTCCAAAAATAGTTAAGATTTATAGGAGTTGGATAATCAACTATGTGAGAATTTAAAATACCTAAAAATCTATTTTTATTCCAACGAACCATTTAATTAATGTAAATGTAAAATATCACCTAGGTATACTATTGTTAATAAAGTAAATACAAAAGCTTGAATAATTGCAACAGCAAGTTCTAGTATAAACAGAGGAAGTATAATTAAAATAGGTAAGAAATGTATTATAAAAGAAAAACCAGCTACGTGCATAAAAGTCCATACAAATCCTGCTAAAATTTTTAATAAGACATGACCAGCCATCATGTTAGCAAACAACCGTATAGATAAACTTATAGGTCTAAAAATATAAGATATGATTTCTATAGGAACTAATAATAATGCAGTAAAAATATCAGTTCCTGAAGGAAAAAACAATCCAAACATTTTTAAACCGTGTATTTTAAAACCAAAAATATTTATACCTATAAAAAAAGAAAAACTTAAAGCTATGGTTACAATGATATGACTAGTAAATGTAAAACTAAATGGAATTAGTCCAATTAGATTTAAAAATAAGACATGGCAAAA
>Ga0209358_10002731_pt1 | contig 13284 bp, 10 predicted proteins | sample LauGreFa1BDMLBSN_2_FD_187574 | JGI IMG/M metagenome (GOLD analysis project Ga0209358, IMG submission 187574) | Freshwater lake microbial communities from Lake Michigan, USA - Fa13.BD.MLB.SN (SPAdes) (version 2) | ecosystem: Environmental > Aquatic > Freshwater > Lake | place: Lake Michigan, USA...
GCGGGTGCAGCGCTCTTCCTTATTGCGGGCTGGATGATTGCTCGCCGTAACTCTTCGAAGGTTCAGGATTTCGGTGGTTTGCAACGCGTTACCCCGCTCTTGGCATGGTCCTTCTTCATTGCAGGTATGTCGAGTTTGGCCCTTCCTGGCCTCTCCTCATTCGTCAGTGAATTTCTAGTTCTGGTCGGAACATTTGTGAATTATCCACTCGCTGCTGTGATAGGTACTCTCGGAATTATTCTGGCAGCGCTCTACATCTTAATTCCTGTGCAACGTTCTCTACACGGCCCGACAACGCCTGGCAATGAAAATCTAAAGGATTTAAATCTCCGCGAGAAGATTGCTATCGCACCAGTAATTGCAGTAATCATCTTCTTCGGATTCTTCCCACAAATTCTTTTAAACATCATCAACCCTGGAGCGCAAGCATCAGTCTCTGCACTCAATATAGGAGGAGATAAGTAATGCCCGCTCCCAAAATTGAGTATGGAATTCTCGCTCCAGTACTAATTGTTCTTGGCTGCGCCGTCATTGCGGTGCTTGTGGAAGCTTTTGTCTCACGTCGTTATCGCTATGTAGCCCAGACTTCGTTGAGCTTTGCCGCGATTGCACTTGGCTTCCTCGCAGTAGTACTTAATAGAAATACTTCGGGCCGTTTTGCAGAAGGCTCAGTAGCGGTCGATGGCGTAGCAATCATCCTGCAAGGAACAATTTTGATTTTTGCACTCCTTGGCTTGTTATTAATTGCCGAGCGCGGTTTCCAATCCTTCACTGCTCAAGCTGCTGCGCTCCCTGGCTCTGCAGATGAACAACGGGCGCTCGCTTCGGGGCTACAACAGACTGAAGTTTTCCCATTGACGCTCTTTGCTGTTGGTGGCGCACTTCTCTTCCCGGCCGCTAATGACCTGATCACGCTCTTCGTCGCGCTCGAAGTCCTCTCGCTTCCGCTTTATCTGATGGCAGGACTCTCGCAGCGCCGTCGCCTCCTCTCGCAAGAGGCCGGATTGAAGTACTTCCTGCTAGGCGCCTTCTCATCAGCTTTCTTCCTCTTTGGATCTGCATTCCTTTATGGATATGCCGGCACGACAACTTTCGAGGGAATCGCAAGTGCAATCCGCACATCACCAGGTAACGACCTTTATCTCTTAGTGGGATTGTCGATGCTCACCGTTGGTTTGCTCTTCAAAGTTTCGGCAGCGCCATTCCATTCTTGGACCCCTGATGTGTATCAAGGTGCACCGACCCCCATCACTGCCTTTATGGCGGCAGTGACAAAAGTCGCGGCTTTCGGAGCATTCCTTCGAATTTTCTACGCAACTATCGGCGGAATGGTTTGGACCTGGCGTCCGGTACTCGTAGTTATCTCAATTCTTACGATGGCAATCGGAACGATAATTGCGATAGCGCAAAAAGATGTAAAGCGCGTACTGGCTTACTCCGCTATCGCACACTCTGGATTCTTGCTTACTGGCATTGTTGCATTTAATAAATCTGGACTCGATGCGACTCTGCTTTATCTTGTGACTTATGGCTTCACTACAGTCGGAACTTTTGCTGTTGTAACGCTTGTTCGAGATGCTGGTGGCGAAGTCACCGATCTCAATCGCTGGAGTGGTCTTGGTAAGCGCTCACCGCTAATCGCAGGGATTTTCACGCTATTCCTTCTCGCACTTGCAGGTATTCCACTAACCTCAGGTTTCGTTGGAAAATTTGCGATTTTCTCAGCCGCCTATGAGAGTGGAAATATCTCAGTGGTGATTGCAGGTGTGCTCGCCTCGGCGGTCGCTGCATTCTTCTACATTCGAATTGTGGTCTTGATGTACTTCAATGACCCACAAGAGGATGGCACATCAGTTGTGATTCCTTCACCAGTTACCGCCTTGACGATTGGTAGCTGTGCCGTAGCGACATTGGTCCTCGGAATCTTCCCGCAGCCAGCGATCAATATGATCAATTCGCTGGCAACTTTTGTTGCTGGATAGCGGTTACTAGTGGTTAGGTTGCCATCGCTTGCACCCGAAGTAGAGCGCGACTTAAGCGAGCGAATGGAAGCCGTAGAGCGCTTTTTATTTAACCATGCTGCAGGTGAATTTCCCTTTGCAACTGAAACATCACGACATCTGATCTCCGCAGGGGGAAAGCGCTTTCGCCCGATGCTCACACTTCTTGCATCAAATTATGGGGACTCAACGAGAGAAGAGATCATCAAAGCGGCTGTTGTTGTGGAGCTCACGCATTTAGCAACGCTTTATCATGATGATGTAATGGATGAAGCGCCATTGCGTCGCGGTGTCGAAAGTGCGAATAAAAGGTGGGGCAATTCAGTTGCGATTCTCACTGGCGATTACCTCTTTGCGAAGTCCTCACTATTGCTGGCCGACCTTGGTCCTGACGCAGTACGTCATCAAGCGATGACATTTGAGCGATTAGTTGTTGGTCAGATTATGGAGACAGAGGGGCCACAAGGTGGCGAGGACCGCTTAGACCATTACATCAAGGTGGTCACAGAGAAAACAGGCTCGTTATTTGGCTTATGCGCTAGGTATGGTGGATATCTCTCGGGCGCTAAACCTGAAATTGTTGAAACCCTCGTGCGATTTAGTGAAGAGCTGGGGATTGCCTTCCAACTCGCTGATGATGTAATTGATATCGAAAGCTCATCTAATCAATCTGGAAAAACTCCTGGCACTGATTTGCGTGAGGGCGTTCCCACCCTTGTGACATTGTTAGTGCAACAGATGAATCGCCCAGAAGATGAGCGATTGCTTGCGCTTCTCGCTGGGCCGATTCTTGATGAGGGCGATGTGAGATATGCGTTGGAGCAGCTCCGTCAGCATGTGGCGCTTGAGGAAGCCAAGCGCATCACGATGCAATATGCCGAGAGCGCACGAAAGATGCTTTCAACGTTGCCGCTCAATGGCACAACCGAGGGGCTGTTAAGCCTGTGTGATGCCCTGGTTTCCAGGTCTTCCTGACCGGACCATGTCAGTAGCGAGCACGCTCAACGCGAGCCAAATTGTAAGAAAGCCGATCCACCGAGAACCAGACATCGCTTCATGATTGATAAAGACTCCAACGAGAAACATAACTGTTGGCGTGATGTACTGCATGAGGCCAAGAGTGGTGAGCGGTAATCGCACTGCAGCGTTGTTAAATGCTAGTAGTGGTAACACAGTTGCAAGACCTGCCGTTGCTAGCCCTAACGAAATCCATAATCCAGATCCAAATTGCGCTTCTCCTTGAATTTCAAGTCGCGTTAGGTAAAAAATAGTAGGGATCGAGGCAAAGATAGTTTCAATGGCAAGTCCGATGAGTGGATCTACCTGAAGCTTCTTTTTGATGACGCTATATAAGCCCCAAGTACAAGCAAGTCCCAGGGCAATCAGCGGAAGTTGGCCATAGTCGTAGGTAAGGGCAATCACTCCAATTGCGGCGATTCCAACGGAAAGCCATTGGAGTTTTCGCATCTTCTCCCGAAGGATGATGACGCCAAATGCAACATTCATCAGCGGGGTGATGTAGTAGCCCAATGACGATTCGACGATGCGATCGACGGTGACTGACCAGATATAGATTGCCCAGTTCCCCGATACTAAACCGGCGGTGAGGGCAAGCAATATAAACATTCGTGGGTTACGTAAAATTGCAAGCGCTGCTTTGATCTCATTGCGAAAAGCGAGTGCGGCCCAACAGACTAGAAGTGACCAAATCGCGCGGTGTGAGATTATTTCGAAAGCGCTCGCTTGACGCATCCAACCCCAATAGATTGGTAACGCGCCCCAAATAACGTAAGCGAACAAGCCATAGAGCAACCCACTCTGTTGTTTGTTCACTGATCCACCCTTTGGCCTTCGGCTAGTTATCGGTAATTGGTGAATTGAGGTGCGAAGTCCCAGGTTTCAGCTTTGACTAGAGCAATTGCCTCTTGGAGATCATCGCGACTCTTGGAAGAGACGCGGAGCTCTTCGCCTTGGATCTGAGTCTTTAGTGATTTAGGGCCACTGTCGCGGAGAAATTTTGCGAGCTTCTTGGCATTCTCCGTGGAGATACCTTCTTTGATTTTTACGGTGATTTTGTACAACTTACCTGAGGCTTGCGGCTCGCTAGCATCGAGATGTTTCAGAGAGACCCCACGCTTTACGCATTTTTCTTTAAAGACATCGAGGGCAGCCTTTGCGCGCTCTTCGCTACCTGATTCGATAGCAACGATATCGGTCCCGCTCATGGCAATTTTAGTCTCAGTTCCTCGGAAGTCGAAGCGGGTACCCAATTCGCGATCGGCTTGATTGAATGCGTTATCAAGCTCCATCCGGTCTACTTTAGAAACAATATCAAAACTTGAATCAGCCATCTCTTCCTCCAATTCACCAAAGTCTATAGGCTTTTTCATATGGCTGTGACCCGTGACGATGCGCTCCAACTTGATATGCAAGATGGACTTGCGCGATACCGGTCGGAATTTCTCATAGCTGACCCCGAACTCTGTTACCTCGATGGTAATTCGCTTGGGCGGATACCAAAGCGAACTATCGATGCGTTACAGCACTTCCTTGTCGATGAATGGGGCACAAAGATCGTCGACGGCTGGGCAGATTGGATTGATGAGGCGTCCCAAACCGGTGATCTCATTGGCAGGAGCGCACTTGGCGCAGCAGCAGGACAGGTACTTGCCTGCGATACGACCTCGGTTAATCTCTATCAATTATGCAGCGCGGCAATTAAAGCACGACCTGGTCGGAAGAAAATCATCACGGATGCTGCCAATTTTCCAACCGATAGATATATCTTGCAAGGCCTTGCAAAAGATTACGGTCTTGAATTAATCATGATTGATAACGAATCAAATGGCTTAGCAGTACACGAACGAATCACACCAGAAATTCTCGCTAAGTACCTCGATGATGATGTTGCGCTAGTTTCACTACAAGTCATTCAATACCGTTCGGGTGCGCGCTCTGATATCAAAGCGCTCACTGACCTGGCACGAGTACATGGCGCGCTTTTGGTCTGGGATGCTTCCCATGCAGTCGGTGCGATTGAAATGGATTTTGATAAAAATGGCGTTGATCTTGCTGTCGGTTGTACATATAAATATGGAAACTCTGGCCCGGGCGCACCTGCTTGGCTATACGTGCGAAAAGAGCGACAACGCGAACTCCACGTTCCCATACAGGGATGGTTTGCGCAGCGCGAACAATTTGAGATGGGAGCTAACTTTGAAAGGAGCGAAGAGATGCGCGGATTTCAAATCGCGAGCCCATCCATCATCGGCTTACGGGCAATCAACAGCGCCTTCGAGATGATTGAAGAGGCTGGTATCTCGGCCATTGAGGAGAAAGCGCGTACCGGAACTTCTCTGATGATTGAACTATTTGATCAATGGTTGGCGCCGCTTGGCTTTGAGCTCAATACCTCGAGAGAGCCATTTGAGCGGGGTGGCCACATTTCTCTTAGGCATGAAGAGGCGAAACGAATTAGCGTTGCACTTCGCAAGTTCCAGAAAGTGATCCCCGATTATCGGGTGCCCAACCAATTGCGGCTAGCCATCTCTCCGTTAGCAACTTCATTTTTCGAAATTTTTGATGGATTTGAGCGAATCAAAAAGAGTGTAAATGATCGCGAGTATTTGAAAATCAGCAGCTCCCCAGAGCGAGTGACTTAATCACAATATTTATTTGGCTCGGAGGACTTAATTTTTCTCGTGTCATTGACTTATTTATACCCACAGGGTTGAGAGAATATGAGTCGGCCCCTGGAAGTATCAGTTCCAGGGGCCTCAACTCTTCGCCGGCGCGCATCTCCTTCGGCATTCACCACACGATGTGAGCTGATCCTTACATCACACCTGCGGTGTAACTAGTTGCCTAGCTACGCACAATGGGCGCCTTCTACGGCTCGAACCTTCCGTATTCCAACTCCGCGATGATCAGTTGCGTTTTACATAGATATTGCTATCTCTGTAGTTGTTATCCGATCCGACACTTCACTGATTTCCTTTTGTCTACTCTCAATGAAGTTAGGTAATTTCTACTCCTTCCCAAATAGGGGCGCAAGGGGGTTTTACTCACGATTTTCTGAAGGTGAAGTTGAGGGTTCTAGCCTACGAATGGCGGATTTGCTGGCTTTTGAGCCCTGTCCGATTTTCATGCGTCGCAGGTAGTGCAAAGTTTTTGAAGCGCCAATGTAAATAATCAAACAGGTGAAGGGTGAACCACGTTTTCTCGCTACAAGTCAGGCAAAGTGTGAAAATTCTAAAATCAGTAAATAGTAGATTTTCTACTATCTAGTGTCACAGTTACATAAAGTTCTTAACTGGAATCGTTATTTGATTGTAATTGAAATCGTACTCAATTACTCTCGTTAAAAATCTCGAAAGAGATAGAAAACCTATCCGGGGGGAAAATTGAAAAAGAATCTCACAAGTCGCAAAGTGATTTCGCTTGCGGCTGTTGCAGCTCTTGGTCTCAGTTTAATGACTGTTACCACAAGCAGCGCAGCGTCAAAAGATAAAACGTGGAACTGCAAACCGACAAAAGCAAAGCCGGTCAAGATTCGCGTAATTGAATACTTCGCAGGTCCAGCGCGAACACCACTACTTAATGCATTCGCACGTCAATTCGAATCAACCCGCCCTGGAGTGAAGATTGAAATCATCTCTCCATCACAAGCTGATTCGCCAGCGAAAATCACCCAACTCCTTCAGGCAAAAGCTGTCGATATCGTTGAGCCAGCGGGTGCAATCATGGGTCAAGCGCTCTCGGCTAACCAGCTCGCTGACATTTATCCATACTTCACCAAAACCAAAGCCTGGTCTGGCTTAACTGAGTATTCACAACTTCAGGCTCAGATCAACAAGGGCAAGGGCAAGATGTTCATGGTGCCAAATGGTTACTATGTAAAGGCATCATTCGTTCGAACTGAGCCGTTTAAGAGTGCAGGAGTAGCAATTCCTACTACTTGGACCGACATTCTCAACGCAAAGAAGATTCAAACCGACAAGTCATACGTTTACTCGATGCGTGGTGCTCGCGCTTCATTCACTCAGGCAATCTTCGTCATTCGTGCGTATAACGCACCGGATCTAAATTCTGGTGGTTATTACAACAAGGATGGCAAGTCGATGTTCAACAATCCAAAGTCAAAAGAAGCTCTCGATCTTCTTATGAAAATCTGGAAAGACGTCTCCCCACCAGCGTCAATCTCATGGGGATACCCAGAAATGGTTCAGGGCTTTGTTGATGGAACTGCGAATTACCTAATCCAGGACAACGAGGTCATTCAAATTGTCGAGGATAAGTACGCACCATTTGAGAGTGGTAAGTGGATCATGGCTCAGATGCCAAAGGGTCCTGGTGGATATTCGGCACAAGATGTGAGTGGTGGCGGATGGTCAGTCACTCAGGCATCAAAGTGCAAGAACATCGCGACCGATTTCCTTGCTTTCATCTCTTCTGACCCACAAGCTTCAATCTTTGCTCGTGCTTATGGAGTTGGACCAATCACTAAGACCGCAGCAAAAGATCCATTCTTCAAGACTGGCGCTTGGGCTATCTACGACAAGATTGGTAAGGATCCAAAAGAGCTCAAGCTAGATGGAAGCGATGTAGCAAAACCTTGCTATGGCGAATTCTTCACTCAAGCTGACAAGGATATGCAGGCGATGTTTGCCGGCAATCTCAAGACCGAGGATGCGCTCAAACAATGGGCTGCATACTGGGATGGAGCGAAGTGCAAGTCCTAAAGGACTAGCACCAACTCGCAAATTGAAGAGATATTCAGTGGCCGGCAGAAATGTCGGCCACTGAATATCTCTGTGCTTGAGAATATGTATCATCAAAGATAACTAGCAGGTATAGGGGGAGGGTTATGAGTAATCGCTTTAAGATTCAAGAGAAACACAGCGGAAAGACTCGTAACGTACTTGCACCTCTATGGTTCTTATTGCCCGCACTAATTCTGATCTGTATTTTTATTTATTATCCAGTTTTAAGAACGGCAGGTCTTTCACTACAGAATTTCAAACTTTATGCTCAAGATGAAATTTACTATGCGGGATTTCAGAATTTCTTAACCATATTTAACGACATTCATTTCAAGCGCATTCTTGTGAACTCAGTCATTTGGGTTGTTGTATCGCTTTTCTTTCAATTTACAATTGGTTTTGTCTTGGCACTCTATCTAAATACAAAATTTCGATTTTCAGGTTTGTATCAAGCAATCATTTTCATCCCCTGGGCACTTTCTGGATTCCTCATGGGGCTTATTTGGAAATGGATTTTTGATGACAACCTAGGAATCATGAATACTATTCTGCAAGGTATTGGAATTATTGATAAACCAATTCCCTGGCTTTCGAATGACAAATGGGCAATGGCTGCAGTAATAATTGCAAACATTTGGTATGGAGTAACGTTCTTCGTAATTATGATTCTTGCGGCGCTACAAGGTGTGCCGAAAGAGATTCTCGAAGCAGCCGAATTGGATGGCGCCTCATCTCGGCAACGACTTTTTCTTGTCATTGTGCCATTTATCAAAAGTACGCTAGTCTTGATTATTTTACTTCGTGTTATTTGGATTACGAACTTCCCTGACATTATCTTTGGCATGACTAGTGGTGGCCCAAATGAACAAACTCACATTCTCTCGTCTTGGCTGGTACAAAAAATTACGTATGATCAAGACTGGGGCGCAGGTTCAGCTTTAGGAATGTTTATTCTGATAATTCTCTTTATTTTCTCCATCTTCTACCTCTTGGCTGCAAAAATTGAGGAGGGGGATAAATAATTATGTTAAAAACATTTTCGAAAAGCACCAAAATTGTCGTCCTCTCCATTTGGTTTATTTTTACAATATTTCCGCTTTATTGGATGTTTCTAACGTCGATCCGACCTGTACGTGAAGTAACCAAACATTTCTTTTGGCCAAGAAGCAATTCCACACTTGATAGTTATCGTGCCCTTTTTCGCGACTATGCATTTGGGACCTATCTAAAGAATAGTTTTGTTGTTGCCATGGCAGCATCTGCACTTGTGATTTTTATAGGAATGCTTGGAGCGTACGCTCTTGCCCGCTACCGGTTCCAAGGTAAATCTCAAATCATGCTGGTCTTTCTCGTTACCCAGATGATTCCAGGGCTTATTGCCCTGGCGCCGCTCTATCTTCTTTTATCTAGATTGAATCTTTTGAACACTCTCATTGCTCTAGTCCTATGTTATTTAGGGGGCATGATTCCATTTGCAACTTTGATGCTGAGAGGCTTTCTTCAACAAATACCGCCTGAACTTGATGAAGCCGCTCTAATTGATGGCTGTAATCGTGTGACTGCACTATTTCGCGTCATATTCCCAGTGGCGCTTCCTGGGGTGGCAGCAACATTTATATTCTCGTTCGTCCAATGTTGGAATGAGCTATTTCTTGCGATGGTGCTCATCGATTCAGATGCAAACAAGACTTTTCCTGTTGCTGAACGATCATTCATAGGCGCATATTTCATTGAATGGGGCGGTCTGGCAGCTTCAGTAATGATTGGCATTATCCCGACGATGATTATGTTTGGTTTGATGTCGAAGTTTATGATTAGTGGCCTCTCTGCAGGCATTGTGAAAGGGTGACGATGGAGTTCGACCTGCAGGAAATGAAACATGAGTGGGCCTTAGATCCAGAATTTCATCACGTCAATCATGGATCATTCGGTGCAGTTCCGCTTTGTGTGCAAGAGGTGCAGAGTCAGTGGCGCGAGCGAATACAGCGCAATCCCGTGAAGTTCTTTGCTCGCGAACTAAAAGACCAGATTGCACACGCCCGAAGCGAAGTCGCAAGGTTCCTAGGGCAAGAGGGCGATCAAATTGCCTTAATTCGTAATACCACTGAGGGTGCAAGCACCGTGATGCGGGGCTTTCCCTTAAATCCTGGGGACGAGGTTCTGGTACTTAACCAAGAATATGGTGCCGTAACTAAAGCAATTTCGCGTGCGTGCGATGCCGCCGGAGCAACATTAGTTGAAGTTGATATTGATTATCTCGATGCGGATGAAATAGTTGTTTCTAAAATTTCTGCAAAAATTAATAGCAGAACAAGGATGTTGGTCGTCGACCATATCACTTCTGCAACTGCTCGAACTTTCCCAATTTATGAGTTGAGCAACTTAAGTAAGGCTCATTCAATAGTTTATGTTGTGGATGCGTCTCATTCTCCGGGAACCATCGATACCGATCTCAATCGACTGGATGCGGATTTCTGGTTTGGAAATTTGCATAAGTGGGTTTCTGCACCTCTTGGGGTGGGTGTTTTACGCATTGCCCCACGTTGGCAGCAAGTACTTCGTCCGCTGATTGTTTCCTGGCGAGATGACGAGCCATACCCATTCCCATGGGACATGCTGGGAACTGTCGATCCAACTTCATGGTTAAGCGCGCCACGGGCTATTGAGTTCTTCGCCAATATTGGCTGGGAACGCGTGCGGAAAGCCAATCATGCTCGGATGATGTACGGACGTGAGCTTGTCATGAAGGAGCTCGGTATATCTCATGATGAGATTAGAGTCGATTTCTTGCCGCTCGGAGTCGTCCCGATTCACAACATGAGTGGCGGTCGTGATGGCTCTGCTTCTGTTCAAGCAAAAATCGCTGAGGAATTTAAAGTGGAAGTTCCAATTTCATTCATTGACAACAAGTATTACTTGCGTATTTCAGGAATGCTTTATAACTCACCGGCAGATTATGAGGCACTCGCAATTGCAGTGCGGAAAACTTTTAATTAGAGGAAGTTCGAACCTTTTCAATAACACTATCAACAATATGTGCTTCCAAAAGTTGGGCTATCTCTTCAGGATCATTTGCCAAGAAAGAATCCAGGAGTTTTTGATGCTCTGCAGCTTTATGTGCAGTGACATCCATGGGCCCCATGCGAGCAAATTTCAAGCGGATTCGGGAAACAATGCTGTTCCATAATTGAAGGGTGTGCTCACTTCCCCCAACTTGCATCGTGATGAGATGGAATTTGGCATCAGCCTCCTCTGCCATCTTAGAATTTCCAGATTCAGCTCCAATTCGCATTGCTGTGATTTGCTCGTTAAGTGAAGCGATTGCAGCCGAAGTAAACTTAAGGCTGGAATTGCATAGCGCAAATTTTTCCAGAAGTAAGCGCATAGGAATTAGTACCTCAGCAATTTCATGGTTAGAAATTTCTGCTACGAAGACACCTCGATTGGGATAGTGAAAGAGCAGTCCTTCGCTTTCAAGTTCTCGGAGCGCTTCTCGAACTGGTCCAGGACTGCAGGAAAACTGCCTGCAAATCTCTTCTTGTTTTATCTGGGTTCCAGGAGGGAGTGTTCCAAAAATTATGGATTCTCGAAGCGTATCCACAAGTTGATTACGTGTGGGTGAGATTAAGCCCAAATGTAGACCAGATGGGCTTTTTTTCACGCCATCGTGAGAGTCATTGGTCACTTCGCCCTCCACCCCTAAGTGGCCCTACTCTAACCAGGGAGTTACCTCTTCGCTAGATTGTAGATTGTTGCAAAAGGATAACTAAGTCCGCGCGTGGTGGAATATGCTCAAATCAGTGACTATTCTCGACTAACCACCTTCTATTAATGGAATAAACGGGGGAGCTCATGTCGCAGTCTCAAGAGGTAAAAAGGAAGTCGCCGGAGTTCCGAACTGGCGCAGCCCTCCCTCTCGACGAGCGGAAGAGTTTAGAGCGCATCCAAGACCGAGTACTCTGGCTATCGACTCGAATGATTGATCACGCCAATCGTGAACGTGAAAACCTTGATGGATTAAAAGTCGGTGGCCACCAAGCTTCGAGCGCCTCGATGGTTTCCTTAATGACAGCCCTCTACTTTAATTATTTAGATAGCGAAGACCGAGTCAGCGTCAAGCCACACGCTTCTCCGGTTTTCCATGCAATTCAATATCTATTAGGAAACCTCGATAAGAAGTACTTAACCCAACTTCGCACAGCAGGTGGTTTGCAAAGTTACCCCTCGCGCACCAAGGACCCGGATATAGTCGATTTCTCTACCGGCTCGGTTGGATTAGGGGCAGTAGCACCACTCTTTGCTGCGGCGACTCGGCGCTACATCGATGCGCACTTTGGCGCACGTCCTCACTCCAGATTTGTCGCAATTATTGGCGATGCCGAACTTGATGAAGGAAATATTTGGGAGGCGCTAGCAGATCCAGCGACAGATGGCTTGGGTAATGTTATGTGGATCGTAGATTTCAATCGCCAATCGCTCGACCGAGTTATTCCGGGAATTCGGATTGCACAATGGCGCGCTCAATTTGAGGCAGCAGGTTGGCATGTTCGGGAAATCAAATATGGATCTCGCCTCGAAGAGGCATTTGCGAAAAGCGGAAGCGAACCTTTTAAGAAGTGGTTTGATGATATTCCAAATGAGCAATATCAATCTCTTTTTGGCTTAATTCCATCTGAAGCGAGGGTGCGATTCCTTGAAGGTGCGCCAGCAGGTGCAGCAGAATTCCTCGCTAACTACGAAGATCAAGAGTTATTTGAAATTCTGACTGACCTGGGTGGGCATAACGTCGATTCGCTGCTCGAAGCATTTGCGGAGTGTGATTCTGTTACTGATCGACCGAGCGTTGTCTTTGCCTACACCATCAAAGGTTGGCATCTGCCGATAGCTGGTGATCCAAGAAATCACTCCGCTCAAATCTCGGAGTCGCAGATAAACGATTTGCGAAGCAGAGTTGGTTTAACGTCAGCAAATGAGTGGGAGCGCTTTGAACCGGGCAGTGCTGAGGATGCGCTCTGTCTGGCTCGTCGAGTCGCGTTAACACGTCTTGAACCTGCCGTTGAGGAGAAGATTGCGATTCCAATTACCACGGGGGTAAAAGGCGCTGGCAAATCATCAACGCAAGAGATTTTTGGCCGCGTATTAAGTGAGATCAGCCGCGATGAGAAAATCCGCCCCTATTTAGTGACGACAGCTCCCGATGTTGCAACATCGACAAATCTTGGCGGCTTTATCAATCGCGCAGGGGTATTTCATCCAGAACAGCGCCGTCGCTGGAACGAAGATCCGATTTTGAAGTGGGCTGAGGGGCCAACTGGTCAACACATTGAGCTTGGCATCAGCGAGATGAATTTATTCAGTCTGCTTGGACAGTTGGGAATCTCCAAAGACTTACATGACCAATCTTTGATTCCGATTGGAACTGTTTACGATCCCTTTGTATTGCGCGGTCTCGATGCCTTTATATATAGCGTCTACTCAGGGGCAAAATTTATTGTCACTGGGACGCCATCAGGTATCACGTT
>Ga0209358_10002733_pt1 | contig 13282 bp, 14 predicted proteins | sample LauGreFa1BDMLBSN_2_FD_187574 | JGI IMG/M metagenome (GOLD analysis project Ga0209358, IMG submission 187574) | Freshwater lake microbial communities from Lake Michigan, USA - Fa13.BD.MLB.SN (SPAdes) (version 2) | ecosystem: Environmental > Aquatic > Freshwater > Lake | place: Lake Michigan, USA...
TTGTTAACAGATTTACAGTGAGATTTTCATCAGTTTTAAGTGTAGTTCAAAACGAAATTCGCACCGAGTTAAAGGGTAAAGGAGCATGGACTTCTGTAGTTTTATTTGTTTTGGCGGCTAATTTAAGTGCTTATTTATCTTTTAAATCTATTTCAGAGTCCTATTTGTGGAATGGAGTTTTTTGGATAATTATTTTGTTTGGTTGTTTAAATTCTGCTTCTCAAATATTTAAAGAAACCTCAGCTCAATTTAATTTTTTGTATCAGTTAATTAGTCCACAGGAACTTTTATTGGGTAAAATTATATTTAGTTCTTTACTTAATCTTTTTATTGTCACAATTAGTTCGTTTACTTATGTACTCTTTTTTAATTCCTTTATTGCCAACGATTTATTATTTGTTTTGATTGTAATATTAGGCGCGTTATCTATTTCTGTTTTATTAAGTGTAAGTGCAAGTATAGCTTTTAAATCCGATGGTGGAAATACTTTGTTAAATGTTATTAGTATTCCCATTTTAATCCCTTTATTGGTGATTTTAATTTCGGCAAGTAATGATACTTTAAAAAATGTTGAGTTTCATACTTTTTTAGATTGTGAGATACATGTAAACGAAAGTAAAAATATTAAGGCTAAATTAATTAAGCAATATGGACACGATTGGGATTTAAAGGATGAAGACGGTAAAATAAGGCGTGTAGATATGGTAAATTGTGGCATAGAGTTACAAGAAGGAAAACAAATTATTATTCGCGCTCAATACGAATTACAATCAAATAAATACAGAATGGAAAGTTGTACTGAGTATAAAATTTCGCAATCTAATTCTTGGATTAAAATAGCGATTTTATCAAGTATTATTGCTTTACTTTTAGCTATTGGTTTTTGGGTTTTCCCTAAATATTGGAATTTAAATTAATTGTTATGGAGGATAAAAATGATAAAAATGAAAAAATAATCGAACAACTTAAGGATAAAAATTCGGCGGTTATTTTAAAAGGTATCGAAGCGGCAAGAAATCATGGGAATATTAAAGTTTTTCCTTTTTTGTTGGATGTTGTGTTAAATCATCAGGATGAAACGGTGGTGTATGAAGCTAAAAATTTGGTTTTTGATACCAAGGATGTAAAAGCATTACCTATGATTATGGAGCGTTTAACTTCAACATCAGCAAATAATCGAAAAAATATTTTATTATCTGCCATTTGGGAAGCCGGTTTTAATGCGGAGGAATATTTAGAGGATATTGTACAAATGGGTATAGAGGGCGATTATTTAGCTTTAGTAGAGGTGTTGAGCATTGTTGATAATGTAGATTATGAATTATCTTATGAGTTGGTAAGCGATTTAAATTTATCTATAAATGAATGGATTGAGGATAATTTGGAGGATGAAAAGGTTCCTTTGTTACAAACTTTAGCAATGTTATTGAACGAAAAATCTGGAAATTAATTTTTGTTTTGATATTTATCAGGTTTTAGCTAAAAAACTAATTGTAATTTTACATAAATTCAACTTATAATCATGGAAAAGTCCGAAAAACGTTACCGATTTTTTACAAAATTTACAGCAATATGTGTTTTGATTGTTGTTTTAGCTGGTAGTTTAGTAAAAGTTACAGGTTCGGGGATGGGCTGTCCAGATTGGCCTAAATGTTTAGGACATTATATTCCGCCTTTTTCCGAGGATGAAGTGATTTGGAATGAAAATAACGCATATTTTAAAGGGCAAATGGTTTTACATCAGGAGCGTTGGTTTACTGCTTTGGAAAAAATTCCTCAAAATACCGAGTTTAATCCGCAACAATGGGAATTGTTTACCAAACACAATTACAACACCTATAATCCTACACATACTTTTATCGAGTATATTAATCGATTAGCTACGATAGTGTTGGGTTTTGTGGTGTTATTAATGTTGTGGTATGCATTTAAAATTCGTTCTAAATCTTATTATCCATTAATTTTTTCGGTTGTAATATTTGTGTTGATTTTGTTTGAAGCTTGGTTGGGACGTTTGGTTGTAGATTCGGATTTGTCACCAATTAAAATTTCAATTCATTTATATGCTGCTTTATTGATTGTAGCTATTGTTGGTGCTATGTTAGCAATTACAGGAAAAGCAAGAGATTTTGGTAAATATATCGAAAATAAACATTTATTTTTATTGTGGATGATGTTGTTGATTTTAAGCGGACAAATGTTTTTAGGGACTAAATTGCGAGAAATGATTGATGTTTTTGCCCGACAAAATTTATTTTTACGCGAAAATTGGATCGAACAATCTGGTTTACGATTTATTGTACATCGCTCATTTTCATTAATTTATTTAGCTTTGGTTATAGTTACTTATGTTAAAACTAGATATTTACGAACCGAGTATCCATTTATTCAAAACTTATTTAATATTTTGTTAGTTGTATTAGGTTTAGAAATTTTAAGTGGAATTATTATGGCATATTTTGCAGTTCCAGCTATTATGCAACCTACCCATGTAGTAATAAGTGGCGCATTAATTTTATCACAAACCTACTTAACCGTTAAATTCTTCTGGGAGAAAAAAATAGGGTAAAAGGATATTTGATAATTTAAACCTGTTTTTTGCTTTTTTAAAAAGCATTTTTTATCTATTACTGCTATATAAAATAGCAAAAAGGATAAATTATTAACCGAATCAGGTTTTTAGGAACAATTAAGGGGAATTTATTTTTGTAGCTTATAAAATCTCCCATAAAGAATTTATAAAAGTATCAATTTCGGATTTTTGGGTGTATCTGCTAAAGGAAATACGGATGCTTGGATTTTTGGGCTGATGGAAAATTTCGTTGATAACGTAACTTCCTTTTAAACTTCCTGATGAGCATGCGCTACCGCCGGATACGTAGATGTTTTTTAAATCTAATTGAAATAATAATGTATTCAATTGTTTATTGCTAGGTATTTGTATGTTTAAAATAGAGTTAGAGCTAATTTGAACAGGCGATTGAATTTGTATTTGAGGAATTTTATTTTGTAGTTGTGCTATGCAATATTGTTTGATTTCGGCAATATGATTTTCGTTTGTTTCTAAGTTTTCATAAGCCAATTCTAAGGCTTTAGTTAAGCCTATAATGCCAGCAATAAATTCGGTTCCGGGATTGATACTTCTTTCCTGGTTTCCTCCGAAAAATAGAGGTTTTAGGGTAGAGTTTTGGTTAATGTACAAAAAACCTATACCCTTGGGTCCGTGTATTTTGTGAGCACTACAGGTTATGAAATCTATACCAGCAGTACTTAAATCGTAGGTTTTATGTCCAATGGATTGCACTGTATCGCTGTGGAAATAAATATGCGCTTTGTTTTTAACCCATTCTCCAATGGATAAAATATCATTTACAATACCCAATTCGTTATTAATGTGCATGATACTAATTAAAGTAGTAGAGGATGAGTTTTCTATTAAAGTATGTAAGTCATTCATATCGATGCTTCCATCCTCTAAATGTTTTACATAATAAATTTCGATATTGCTTAATTTTTCGATACAATTTTTTACTGCAGAATGTTCGATTTTACTGGTGATAATCCTTTGAATTCCAAAAGTTTCTATTGAGCCAATAATTGCTAAATTATCAGCAAAAGTACCACCAGGAGTAAAAATGATTTCGGTAGGTTTGCATTTAAAAATTTGAGTAATTTTTTTTCTGCAATGTTCAATACTAGCCTTCGATTTTCTTCCTAAAGCATGGGTAGAAGAAGGATTACCATAATCATTTTGCATAGATAACACCATAGCCTCAATAACCTCTGGAGCCATTGGTGAAGTAGCGGCATTATCTAAGTAAATCTTAGTCATTTTCTTAAGCCTTTTGAGCTGTAATTTCTAAAATATCTTCAATAATTTGTTTAGCTAAATCGTTAGCTTTTTGTTCGTTTTCACTTTCGGAGTAAATACGAATAATTGGTTCTGTGTTGGATTTACGTAAATGCACCCATTCTTTTTCAAAATCAATTTTCACCCCGTCCACTGTGTTTATATTTTCGTGTTGATATTTTTTTGCCATACTAGCCAAAACTAAATCAACATCAATTTCGGGCGTTAATTCAATTTTATTTTTGGATATAAAATATGGAGGGTATGAAGCACGCAAAGCACTAGCACTTAATTTTTTTTCTGCCATTAAGGATAAAAATAAAGCAATACCTACTAGGGCATCTCTACCATAATGAGCATCTGGAAAAATAATTCCACCATTACCTTCGCCACCAATTACAGCGTTTACTTCCTTCATTTTTTCAACCACATTTACCTCACCTACAGCAGCAGGGAAGTATTTGCCACCATGTTTTTCGGTTACATCACGTAAAGCTCTTGTACTAGATAAATTACTAACGGTATTCCCTTTTTTCTTGCTCAAAATATAATCGGCAACAGCCACCAAAGTATATTCTTCGCCAAACATACTTCCATCTTCACAAACCATTGCCAACCTATCCACATCTGGGTCTACTACAAAACCAATATCAGCACCTTCTTTTTTAATCAATTTAGCAATATCATGTAAATGCTCTGGAAGTGGTTCGGGATTGTGAGGAAAATTACCATTTGGAGTATCAAATAATGGTAAAATTTGTGTAACACCTAAAGCTTTCAAAAGTTGAGGTAAAACAATTCCTCCGGTAGAATTTACTGCATCAAAAGCTACTTTAAAATTTGCTTTTTGTATAGTATCTTTATTTACCAATGGATGCGCAATTACTTGCTGAATATGTTTTGAGATATAAGTATCATCTTTTGTGATTGTACCTAATTCGTCCACTTGTACGAAGGAATAAATGCCTTCCTCTGCTATTTTTAAAATGGTTTCACCTTCTCCTCCTGAAATAAATTCGCCTTTATGGTTCAATAATTTTAATGCATTCCATTGTTTTGGATTGTGTGAAGCAGTTAAAATTATGCCACCTTGCGCATTTTCCATTGGAACAGCAACTTCTACTGTTGGAGTGGTAGATAAACCAATATTAACAACATCAATACCCAAAGCAATTAATGTAGAACTTACGATATTTTCAACCATTTCACCACTCATTCTAGCATCTCTTCCAATAACTACTTTTACTTTATTGTGGTTTTGTTTTAACCAAAAACCGTAAGCTGCAGTAAATTTAACTATATCCAACGGACTTAAACCTTCTCCAGGTTTGCCACCAATTGTACCTCTTATACCCGAAATTGATTTTATTAAGGTCATTAACTATTCTTATTAAGTATTTAAATTCAAATTAATACATTTTTTATGGATTAAAAAAATCAAATTTCTTAAATAAAACTTAATTAACACATTTATAAACACTTAGCAAATTCATAATATTTTAAGCAAAAAAATGTGGAAAACAATTGTAGTAAAAACTTGTAATTTTAAAAATAAAGTGCAAGATTTGAATGTAGAATTAAAAATGCAGGGCTTATGGATTTTTTGGATGATTTTGATGACGAAATTTATGCAAATGTTGTAAAAAAGTACGAAGAAGCCACTTCTGCTAATCAAGCTTTTTATTTTGATAGGGAAGAATATCAAGAATTGATTGAATATTACTTAGGACAAACTAATATAGAAAAAGCAGAGTCTGCTTTATCACATGCCTTGTTACAACACCCTTACAGTATTGATATTAAAGTAACTCAGGCTAAAATTTGGCTAACAAAAGGTAAGTTAACTGCTGCTTTAAAATTGTTGGATGATTTAGAAATGGTAGAAGCAAGTAATCCAGATTTATTAATTACCAAAGGAAATGTTTTAAGTAGATTAAAACAAAGCGAAAAAGCTATACATTATTTTAAAAAAGCATTAATTTATAGTGAGTTTAAGGAAGATGTATACTGGATGTTAGCAATGGAGTATCAGCAAAATTTGAATTACGAAACGGCGATACTTTACCATAAAAAAGCACTAAAAGAGAATCCGGATAACGAAATGGTATTGTCCGAGATAGGTTTGTGTTTTGAGTGTTTAGGAAATCATCAAGAAGCAGTTGATTTTTACAATGCATATTTAGATAATAATCCATACAGTGAAATTGCTTGGTATAATATAGCAATTATATACACCAATATGGAGGAAATGGAAAAAGCAATAGCAGCTTATGATTATTGTATTGTTATAAATCCACAATATTCACCATCGGCATTTTTTAATAAAGCTAGCTTACTGGCAATACAAGGAAAGTACGAAGAAGCTATTGAAACATTTAAAGAATCTTTTAAATATGAGGAAGCTAATACAATTTCATTTTGTCAGTTAGGTGAATGTTTTGAAAAAATACAAGATTATAACACTGCTATAGAATATTACCAAAAAGGAGTTGAAGCAGATCAGCAAAATCCTGATGCATGGTTAGGTTTAGCCATTTGTTTTAATCATTTAAAAGAGCACCAAAAAGCTTATGTAGCAATAAATACAGCTTTAAATTTAGATAGTGAGGATGTGGATTTGTACTATGCTAAGAGCGAAATTGAAGAAAGTTTAGGTGATATAGAAAGTGCGATTGAAAGTATGCGAATTGCAATGGAGTTGGATGGTGAGGATATTGAATTGAAATTGGATTATTTAGAAATGTTGCGCAGAAATTTTGAATTGGTTGAAGTGTTAAAAACAGTAGAGTTTTTTTTAGAAGAACATAAAAATGAAAAACTATTGTACTTTAAGGTTGCAGTATTGTTAGAAATGAATAAATTTGCAACTGCTTATCATTTGTTCGAACGTGCTTTGGCAAACGATTATGATAATCACATTTTGCTTTTTAGTTTTTTTAATGAAGCAAAAAACGATCAAAATATTTTAGAATTAATAGATTTGTACAAAAAAAGTTAATGTTATGAAGGAGTTATCTGTAAAAGAATTAAAAACAAAATTGGATAGTGGCGAAAATATTCAGTTGATTGATGTTAGAGAACAACATGAAGTTGAAATTTGTAGTTTTGATAATGCTATCCATATTCCTATGGGCGAAATTATAAATCGTAGAAATGAAATCGACCAAAATAAAACTGTGGTTATTCACTGTAGAAGTGGTGCAAGATCTGCAAGTGTAATTAATGCTTTAGAACAAAATTTTGGTTTTAAAGAAATGTATAATTTAAAAGGTGGTATCATTGCTTGGGCAAATGAAATCGACTTAAACATGGCAACTTATTAATTTTTATTTTTACTCATTTTAACTAACACATTAGCAAAACTAATGTGTTAGTTTATTTATATACATGTATGAACGAATCTAAAGGATTTAAATACTATTTAACGGTTTTTGTTAAAGGAATGGGTATGGGGGCAGCAGATGTTGTACCCGGAGTTTCGGGTGGTACAGTGGCCTTTATTACTGGGATTTATCAGGATTTATTAAACTCAATTAAATCGTTTTCTCCTCAATTATTTAAAATATTTAAACAAGATGGAATTAAAGGGGTTTGGAGTGCAGTTAATGCTTCTTTTTTAATCGCTTTGTTAGCGGGAATTGCTACATCTGTTATTTCATTAGCTGGTTTTATTAGCGGAATTTTAAATGAAAAAGGCGAAACAATGGCAAAAATTAACTTGTGGAGTTTCTTTTTTGGTTTAATTATAGCCTCGGTAATTTATATAGCAAAACAAGTTAAACAATGGAATTTAAAAAATATTTTAGGTTTAGTTACGGGTGTTTTAATCGCATATTATATTACGGTAGCACCAGTTTCTGCGGATAATGAAGGATATTTGTTTTTGTTTTTTGCAGGTGCATTGGCTATTACTGCTATGATTTTACCTGGAATCTCGGGGAGTTTTATTTTGGTTTTACTTGGGGCTTATCAACCAATAATGAATGCTATTGGCAGTATAAAAGATGGTTTAAAGGATAAGGATTTTTCGATAGTTTTAGATGCGGCATCTAAAATTGGTGTTGCCGGATTGGGTTGTATTATTGGTTTACTAAGTTTTTCTAGAGTTTTATCTTGGTTATTTAAAAATCATGAAAGAATAACTTTAGCTGTATTAACCGGATTTATGATTGGTAGTTTAAATAAAATTTGGCCTTGGAAAGAAGTTACTTTATATCAATTATCTTCAAAAGGCGAGGAAAAACCTATTTTAACATCTAATTTATCTCCTGTTACTTATCTAGAAAAATATCCTTATATGGAAAATAGTGGTGTTTTAAATGCAATAGTTTTTGCTGTTATTGGTGTTGTTTTGGTTTTTGGTTTGGAGTTTTTTGGAAAAAAAATGGGTAAAACCCAAGAAAATTAATAGTTTATGAAAGTAATTTGGGTAATTGTAAAAAAAGAGGTGAGTTATTTTTTTAGTTCCTTAATAGGTACTATTGTGTTAACAATTTTTTTAGGTTTAAATGCTTTGTTTTTATGGTTAATGCCCATAAATGAATTTTTACATATTCCTACAACGCAATATGCTTCCTTGGAGCCTTTATTTTCTTTAGCGCCATGGATGTATTTATTTTTAATTCCGGCAATCACCATGCGAACTTTATCTGAGGAAAAATCCTTAGGAACATTAGAGTTGTTGTTAACTAAACCTATACAAATTACACAATTAATTGTAGCTAAATTTTTAGCTTGTGTGGCAATTTTATTGTTAAGTTTATTACCCACTTTAGTGTTTGTTTTTTCGGTTTATAATTTGGGATATCCCGAGGGTAATTTAGATGTTGGTGGTACTATTGGTTCGTATATTGGATTGTTTTTGTTAGGAACTGTATTTATTAGCATAGGTATTTTTGCTTCCTCTTTAGCTAAAAATCAAATTACAGCTTTATTAATTGCTGTTTTATTGTGTGTAACTTTTTACTTAGGAATGGATTGGATAGCATCTTTTGGAAGCAATAATCAAATAGGATATATTATTCAACATATTGGTATTCAAGAACATTATAATTCAATTAGTAAGGGTTTAATTGAACTTAAGGATATTGTATATTTTTTAGGTGCTTCGGCAATTTTTATTACATTAACTAAATTATCGATTTCTTCTTCTAAATGGGACTAAAATTAAATAAAATACAATCCAACAAACAAAGAGATGTTTTTCAATTTGCTCTTGTTTTTATTGCTGTAATTTCTGTAGTTGTTTTAAGTTATTTTGTAAACCTTAAAGTGGATGTTACGGAAGATAATAGGTTTACTTTAAAACAAGAAACTAAGGATTTATTATCGGAAATTAATGAAATTATTACTGTAAAAATTTACTTAGAAGGTGAAAATTTACCTGTAGATTTTATTCGTTTAAAAAACAGTGTTAAAGAAATGTTGGATGAATTTGGAGATTATGCTGATGAAACCATTCAATACGAATTTATTGATTTAAACGAAATTAAGAGCAAAGAAAAACGTATCAAAGAAATTGATCGTTTAGCCAAAATTGGTATTCAATATATGCCTGTTGAGTTTAATAGAGAAACTGGAACAAGTACTTTTGAAATTGTTCCTGGTGCCGAATTTATTATGGGTGAACGTGTTGTAGGGGTTAATTTACTTAAAAATAATCCTATGTTGCATTATCAACAAAACTTTAATACATCCATTGAAACTCTGGAATATGAACTTTCTTTAGCTATTCGTAAATTGGTTTCGGGCCGACCAAAAAATGTGGCTTTTTTACAAGGTCATGGGGAATCTAATCGTGCAGAATTACAAGATTTAGCTAAAGAATTATCTAATTTTTACATTACTGGCCCTATAGTTTTATGGGATAATGAGGGATTGCTTGATATTAAAGCTTTAGATTTTATAGATTTATTAATTATATCTAAACCTTTAGATAAATTTGAAAAAGACGAATTGTTTTTAATCGATCAATATGTGTTGCGTGGTGGAAAATTGTTATGTATGCTCGAAGGTTCGAGGGCGCATATCGATTCTTTAAGAACTTCCAATTTTTTTCCAGCTATGCCACATGAAACCGAGTTGGAAGATTTACTTTTTCATTATGGTGTTCGTTTAGATAAAAATTTAATTCAAGACATTAGATGTGCCAAAATTCCTTTGCAGGTTGCAAATGAGGGTTCTATGGCTCAACCTGAGTTGGCTCCATGGGTGTTTTTTCCTATTATTTTTCCGGAGGATAACGAAGAAAGCGGACATATTATTAATACACGCTTAAATCCAATGAAGTTGGAGTTTGCAAGTACTTTATTTCCTTTACAAAACAATCCATCTTTACAATCAACAGTTTTACTTAAAACATCTGGTAAAAATCGTTATATTACTACTCCAACACGTATTGGTTTTGAAGAAGCAGCTGGTGGTGTAAATCCTGCTGTTTTTATTGACACTGCAAGAGCTGTTGCCGTTTTAATGGAAGGAAAATTTGATTCTTATTTTAAAAACCGCCCAGTGGATAAAGAATGGTTGCAAATAGCTCCTTTTGATATTAAAAGAAAAGGTTATGAGACTCAAATTTTAGTTGTAAGCGATGGGGATTTTGGTGTAAATCCGGTTTTAAAAGACGGACAAATTTTACCTTTGGGTGTAGATAGATACAATAGAAATGTTTTTTACGATAACAAACGTTTTTTGATTAATGCTGTGGATTATATGTTGGATCATTCGTTTTTGATTCCAGTAAGATCTAAAAAAATTGAAATGAGATTGTTGGATAAAAAGAAATTAAAGGATGAAGAGTTGGAAATTAAAATGTTTAACTTCATTGTTCCAATTGTATTGGTTTTACTAATTAGCTTAGTGTTTTTTATCGTACGTAAAAAACGTTTTGCTTAAAATTAATATGAAGATTCGTTGTGTAAGTATAGGTAAAACAAATTCTAAAGAGTATCAAATAATTGTAAACGATTATGTAAAACGTTTACAACATTATGTGTCTTTTGAATATATTGAATTAGTTGGATTGAAAAAGTTTGGGAATGCTTCGTTAGAGCAAATTAAAGTTGCAGAATCTGAAGTTTTAATGAAGGAAATTCAAAAAAATGATTTTGTGATTTTATTAGATGATAAAGGTGTTTCTTATTCTTCTATGCAATTGGCGCAACAGTTGGAGAAATGGCGTATGATGGGTAATAATTTGCTTTTTATTATTGGAGGTGCTTATGGTTTTAGTGAAGATTTATATAAAAAAGCAAACGCTAAATTATCTCTTTCATCGTTAACATTAACTCATCAAATGGTTCGTATTTTATTTACGGAGCAATTATATAGAGCACATACAATATTGGCTAATGAAAAATATCATCATGAGTAATAAAATTTTATACAAAGTACTTCTAAAATCTTTTATTGTAATTATTTTATTCGGTTCCATCTGGTCATGCAAAAAGGAGCAAGTAAATATGCTGTTAGGTGAGTGGAAAATGGTTGCGGGTCCAGTTGTAGTTATGGAAAATCAGGATTACTTTTTTACATTTACTGAGGATAAAGTTTATACTGGCTTTACGCCTATAAATGAGCCAGAAAAAAGAGATACTTGTGGAATAGGAAAATATTATTTGCGAAATGCTATTTTAACAGTAGATGCTATTGCAAACGAATGTAGAGGTTTAACTTATCACGAAGATTTTACTATAAAAGAGCTTACCAAAGATATTTTAATTATTTATCAATTTGATGGAGGATATCGTTTGTATGAGTTCGTAAAAGTTCCAAAAAAGAATAATTAAATTTGTGAATTATTTATTAACCTGAGTCCATAATTTATTCGAAATCTGGATATTTATTCAGTATCTCAAGTTATTACATTTAAGTCAAAAATTGAATTTCTTTTGAATAAAATTTTCTTCTATTTCCTTCCTTATCATCAGTAACTAAAGCTCCGTCATTCCCAATTCCTCTTATGGTTAATTGTATTTTTTCATTATTTACATTGAACCAACTTACATTATCCATTAAATAAAGTTGTTGTATATATTTTTGAAAAATATCTATTGGATTAATTTTGCTAGTATAAAATAATTCTACTAAATTATTCAAAAATTGGTTTAAAATTTCTTCATTCGAATTTTCGATTTTAGTTTCTAATAAAATACTCGTAGCTTTTCGCTGGAGTATATTGTTGTTGAAATTTATTTGATTGATATTTAAACCAATACCAATAATTGAGTGTTTAATATTGTTTTTAAAATTTATATTTTCAATCAAAATTCCTGCAATTTTTTTGTTATTTACCAAAATATCATTAGGCCATTTTATTTTGATATTTTGAATTCCAAAATCTTGTAAAATTTTTACAACGGCTAAAGAAGTAAAGCAATTTAAAATAAATGCATTTTTAATTGGTAAATTTGGACTTAAAACTACAGAGCAGGTTAGGTTTTTATTGTTTTCAGAGAACCATTTGTTGCTCCCCATTCCTTTTCCATCACTTTGTTTTGAAGTGTAAATTACTAATCCTTCAGCGTGTTTCAGTTCTTTAATCCATTTTTTTGCCTCGTCATTAGTTGAGGAACATTCGGCTAAGTTTAATTTTTTAAATTGGATTTTTGTCATAATAATCTAAAAATATCACAAATATTTTTTATCTATACATTAAAATAATACAAACTTAGATAAAATCATTACTTTTGCTAGATTATTATCCAATTTTGTTGGGAAAAAAAATAAATAAATATGAATCAATTATTAGACGTTGTTGTAGAGGGATTAAAGAATTTTAAAGCACATCAAATTAAAGTTTTAGACTTAAGTAAATTAGAAAATGCAATTTGTGGTTATTTTGTAGTTTGTCATGGTACATCCAGTACACATGTTGCAGCAATATCAGAAGGTGTAGCCAAAGAAGTAAAAGATACTTTAGCGCAACGACCATGGAGAAAAGAAGGTTTTGGAAATAGCGAATGGGTTATTTTAGATTATTCTAATGTAGTGTTACATGTTTTTCAGGAGCATGTTCGATCACACTATAATATTGAAGAATTATGGGCTGATGCAGAGTTAACAGAAATAGAATCTTAAATTAAATATAATGGAAAAGAAAAAAAATACTAGTAATCAGGGTTTTCCTGTTTGGATTATATATGTTGTTTTGGTTTTGCTTATTGTTGCAATTCCATTAGCTAAAGATTTAACTGGTCCACAAAAAATCGAAAATCACCAGTTTTACAAGTTTTTAAAAGAAGGTGATATTAAAAAAATTGTAACTGTAAGGGAGGATAATTACAATTATGTAGAGGTTTATTTAACCGATAAGGCTTTGGGTAAAGCTGAGCATAAAGAGATAAAAGAAAAGAATAATTTAAGTGCTCATTATGTTTTTGATGTAACTGATTTAAGCGATTTTAGTGCAAAAGTAAATGAAATCATTAATGC
>Ga0209358_10002734_pt1 | contig 13281 bp, 11 predicted proteins | sample LauGreFa1BDMLBSN_2_FD_187574 | JGI IMG/M metagenome (GOLD analysis project Ga0209358, IMG submission 187574) | Freshwater lake microbial communities from Lake Michigan, USA - Fa13.BD.MLB.SN (SPAdes) (version 2) | ecosystem: Environmental > Aquatic > Freshwater > Lake | place: Lake Michigan, USA...
GGCGCCGTTTGGCCTGACGGCCGACCTGGAGTTCATGCCCTGGACGGCGGTGCCCGACGCCCGCAGTGCCTTGGCGCTGGTCGAAGCCGCGGGCAGCCCGGGCAACGCCGGCATTTTGGTTGATGCGCTGCACTTTGGCCGCTCCCACACCACACTGGACGACATTCGAGCCATCCCGCGCAGCCTGCTGCACTATGCCCAGATCTGTGACGGCGAGGCTGGCACGCACTTCAGCACCGAGCAGTTGCTGCACACCGCCCGTTGCGAGCGGCTCATGCCGGGCGAGGGCAACATCGACCTCTTGGGCCTGTTTGCCGCCCTGCCGCCAGATCTGCCGGTGAGCGTCGAGATGGTGCACCTGCTGCGCGAAGCAGTCACGCCAGCGCAGGCCTGGGCCGCTGAATGTCTGGCGGCCAGTCGACCCTTCCTGTAGCTCACGACGGGGATTGCATGGAGGCCGCAGCCGCCTCACTAAAATGGACTGATGCTGCTTCGACGTGACCGACTGATCCCCGCCATCGTTGCCAGCCCACTCTTCCTTCAAAACCTCGATTCCTCGGTGATGGTTACGGCGCTGCCTAGCATTGCCACCTCACTGGCGGTGCCGCCGCTCCACCTGAACCTGGCCATCACCGCCTATCTGCTCAGCCTGGCGGTGTTTCTGCCACTCAGCGGTTGGCTGGCCGACCGGCTTGGCGCGCGGCGGGTATTTTGTATGGCGATTGCGCTGTTTTCGCTCGCCTCCACCCTGTGCGGCTTGGCCAGCAGCCTGCCCGAGCTGGTGGTGTTTCGTATCCTGCAAGGAATGGGCGGTGCCATGATGGTGCCGGTGGGCCGCCTGATCCTGTTACGGGCTGTGCCCCCGGAAGGCATGGTAGCGGCCATGGTTTGGTTCACTGTGCCGCCCGTCATTGGGCGCATGATGGGTCCCTTGTTTGGCGGGGCCATCGTGACCTATGCCAACTGGCGCTGGATTTTTTTGGTCAACATCCCTTTCGGGCTATTGGCGATTGCACTCACGCTGGCTTTTGTGCGTGACGACCCGCCGGCGGTTGACCCGGTGCCTTTTGACTTTGGTGGTTTCGGCTTGATGGCATTGGGCCTGAGTTTGATGCTGGGCGCACTGGAAACTGCTGGGCGCGCCATGGTGCCCGTGGCGGTGTCCTGGCTGGCGGCGCTGCTGGGTGCGGTGCTGCTGTGGCTTTACACGCGCCATGGCGGCCAACGTGCCCATCCCCTGATTGATCTGGCTATCCTGCGCCACCGCACCTTTCGTTTGTCGGTGTTTGGCGGCCTGCCGCTGCGCATCGCTATCGGAGCCGCGCCATTTTTACTGCCGCTGATGCTACAGCTGGGCTTTGGCCTGTCGCCCCTGGCGTCCGGCATGCTGACGATGGCCACCTCGGTGGGCGCCTTGGGCACGCGGGTGGTGATGGCCCAGGCCATCCAGCGATTTGGTTTTCGCAGCCTGCTCATCGGTGCTGCGGTGCTCAGCAGCTTGTTTTACCTGGGTTACAGCCTATTCACGCCGGCCACACCGCATTTGCTCTTGTTTGTGGTGCTGATGCTGAGCGGTTTGGTCACCTCAATGTGCATGATCTGTCTGGGCACGCTGGGCTTCTCGGAAATCCCCGCCTCCCGCATGAGCCATGCCACCGCCCTCTCCACCATGGCGCAGCAGGTTTCGTTGAGCTTTGGCGTGGTGCTGGGGGCCGCCTTGCTGGGAGCCGCGTCCTTTTGGCATGGTGGCAATGGCATAGATCTACAGGCCGGCGATTTCTCGCCCGCATTCATTGTTCTCGGGCTGGTCAATGTGCTGTCGCTGTGGTGGTTTGTGCGGCTCGATCCACAAGAGGGCGCGCAGATGCGCTGAGCTAGGCCATCCGTTGCCGGATAAACCGCACCGCTTGGTCCAGCGCCGCACGTCCCTCGGGCAGGTAGCGCGCCATCACAGGGAAGGCGTGCGGTGTGTGGCCCCATTCCAGCAGTTCGACCTGGCCGCCCGCGGCCAGCATCTGCTGCTGTAGACGCCGCGCATCTTCAATCAGAATTTCTGCGCGGCTGGCAACCAGAAGGCAGGGCGGCAGGCCAGCCAAAGGGCCAAACAGCGGCGACAGCCGGGCATCGTCCAGCGCCATGCCAGGCGCGTACAGGGCTGCGGCCTCGTCCAGCACCTGTTGCGACAACATCACATCAGAAGCCGCATTGGCCAGGCGCGACGGGCTATGGCCCGTCAAATCCAGCCAGGGCGAAAACAGCAGCAGGGCGGTTGGCAGCGGCAGGCCCTGGGCCTGGATGGCCTGTGCCGTGCCCAGCGCCAGGTTACCGCCGGCGCTGTCACCGCCCAGCAGCAGGCGCTGCGCCGGGATTCCCTGCGCCAGCAGCGCACGGTACACCGCCAAGGCGTCGTCCAGTGCTGCTGGAAACGGGTGCTCGGGCGCCAGCCGGTAGTCCACCATCAGCAGCCGGATCTGCGCCCGCTGTGCCAGTTGGGCTGCCAAGTCACGGTGGCTGTTAAGCCCGCCCATCACAAAGGCCCCGCCGTGCAGGTAAAGGCAGATTGGCGCAGTATCTGGCTTGGCCAGGCTGCCGGGTGTTACCCACTCCACGGGCAGGCCGGCCAACTGCTCAGCCTTGATTTGCACGGCCGGCCCCGGTTTGCTGCGGTCTGCGGCCAGAAAGCGGCGGTTACGCCGAAACCGGTGCTCGGCACTCAGCTTTGCACTGGTGCGCTGGGCTAAGCGCATCAGGGTGCTGATGACAAAGTTCTGCAGGCTCATGCAGTGGCCGCCTCAAATGCGCGGAGCGGCATCAGTCACAAATGTGCTGATGGCGGCCCTCATGGCCTCGGGCACATCCACCCGTAGCGAATGGCTGCTGTTGGCCAGCACCTGCAGCTGCGAGCCGGGGATCAGTCGGTGGATTTCTTCAGAAAACTCGGGCGGGCAAATCCAGTCTTGCTGACCGGCCAGGATCAGCGTGGGCGCGGTGATGCTTGAGAGTTCGGGACGCAAGTCAAAGGTCTGCAAAAAACCGCCCGGTGCAAAGGCCTGCGCCATGGCTTCGGGCGATACGATGCCCCGCGCTCGGCCCTGCTCAGCCGCTGCCGCGTCGTACTTCAGCGCATACATCGGCCCCATCACTGCGTAGTAGTGGCGCATCTTGTCGGCCGTGTCCAGCTTGCCTGCCCACAGGTCGTTGCATACAGCAACCTGTTCGGGCGTGCCGCGCTCGGCCACGATTTGCCGCGCCCGGGCATTGAAGCCGGCGTGCGCCGCCGTCACCATCAGCACCAGGTGCGACACCGACTGCGGGTAGCGCGCCGCGTGCGCCATGGCCACCATGCCGCCGTAGCTGGTGCCCATGCTCACAATCGGCCCCAACCCCAGGTGCCGGCGCAGCGCCTCCATGTCTTCCACGTTTTCGTCCAGGTTGTACAGCCGCACATCGCCGCGCCCTGATCGGCCCTGGCCCCGGTGGTCAAAATAAACCAGCTGCAGCCGGTCGGCCAGCGGCCCAAAACCGGCCTTCAGGTCGCTGTGCTCGCCGCCCGGACCGCCGTGGATGACAAATGCCGCCGGCTTTTCGCGCATGCGCCGGCCGTCGGGCACCAGGCCCATGCCGTCGATGTCAAAGTAGATCTGGGTGTTGCGCAGGTGGGCGAGCATGGCGGTCCTTGGTGTGTGGGAAAAGAACACATCTTAGTCAGGGTGCTGGACCGTCACCCGGAACTGCTCGCCAGGGTCCGGGCAGAGCCCTGAAAATATGTATCAAATCGGCCTCTAGCCCTTATGGAATAAGCACTTCTTGCTATCAAATTTGAAGTTTTTCGGAAATTAGAGCCGCATTCCAACGGCGTGGCCCTCCGCGGTTGCCGCCATCGGGTCCCGCGCCAGCCGGCAGTCGCCAATGCGGTGCACCGGCACTCCGCTGTCACGCAAGGCTGGCCACAGGGCCAGGTTGGGCTTGCGGGGGGTGGCATAGGTGATCAGGGCCACCTGGTCGATGTAGCGCAGCGTGTCGCCAAAGATGCTCCGGTAGGCCAGGCGCCCCTCTTCTTCCATCAGATCGGTCCAGACCGGTTCGACCTGCGTCAGGATCTCGATGCCGCGTTCGGCGCACCGGCGCTGAATGCGCTGGCGTACCACCAAGGGCACATCCTGCGCGACCGACTCACGGCCACACAAAATTACCACCCGCTCAAATTTGTCTTTTAACCATTCGGCCGCGGCGTAAGTGCCGGCGGTCTGATCCAGGTCGTACAGCACGGCCACGCCGGCCTGTGTGCCCGGGCGGTCGAGCAGCGCCGCCGCCACCTCGCGCAGGTCTTGCACCCAGCCCTCGTCGCGCAAGTGAACGGGCAAAGCTTGCGGCCAGACCATGGTGGCCCCGGTGGCCAGCACCACCGCCTGGGGTTGCGCGGCCAGCACCTCTGCGGCGGTGACCTTTTGGCCCAGCCGAAGCTCGACGCCCAGCCGCTGCAGCTGCATCAGCTGGTAGTCGGCAATGCTGGACAGCGATTCACTGATGGGCAGGCGCGATTGCAGCTGCGCCTTGCCGCCGGGCAGCGCCCCCTGCCCCCACACCGTCACCTGGTGGCCACGCTGGGCGGCGGTCATCGCCGCCTCCAGACCCGCAATACCAGCCCCAACCACCGCAATGCGTTTTGGCTGCTCGGCGGCCGGCAGGGCGGCGTCGAGCTCATTGACGTGCGCCACGCGCGGGTTGTTGTCGCAGGCGAGCGGCAGCCCCTGGATGATGGTGCCCCAGCAAGAGTTGCAAGACACGCAGTAGCGGATGTTGCGCGCCAATCCCCGCTGCGCCTTAAGCGGCCACGCCGGGTCGGTGACCAAGGCCCGGGCCAAGCCCACCAGCGCCGCGTCGCCGCGCGTCAAAATTCCCTCGGCTTCTGCCGGGTCGGTGATGCGCCCCAGCGCCATCACCGGCACATCCGGCGTCTCAGCCTTCAGGCACCGAAGCAGGGGCATAAAGGGCAGCCGCGGGTAGCTGTCGTCGGGCAGGTGCATCTCCAGCGTGTGGTGGTGGGTGCCCTGCGCATACGACAGCAGATCGACCTTGACCTGAGCCACCAGATGACCGGCAATCTCTGCCGCCAGTTGGGGGTTCACGCCGTCTCGCAGGCCATCGTCGCCGGGCAGCTTCACCGCCAGCATGAAACCGTCGCCGCACAGTTGTCGAATGGCTTGGCAGACTTCCACCAGCAAGCGGCTGCGCCCGGCCAGCGTACCGCCGTAACCGTCCTCGCGCAGGTTGGTGTGCGGCGACAAAAACTGATGAAAGATGTGACCGTGCCCCGCTGACAACTCGACGCCGGTGTAACCGCAACGCTGCAAGCGCCGGGCGGCGTTTGCAGCAGCTTCTACAAATGCCGCCAGCTCGGGTGGCGTCAGCTCTTCCGGCATGGCATAGAACAGATCGTCGGGCAAGGCTGACGCGCCGCGCAGGCCACTCACGCGGCCGGGCACGCGCCGGGCGCGGCCGTTGTCTTGAATCTGAGCCAGCAAATGGCAATCCTGATCGCGAATGGCCTGGGCAAAGCGGCACAAATCGTCGGCCATCGAGTCGTTCCAGACGCACAGCCGCTCCGGGCCCTGGCTCGGCAAAAACCCCACCGGATCGGTGATGACCATGGCGGCCCCACCGCGCGCCCGGTTCAGGTAATACTGGTGATAGCGCGGGTGCATGCCGTCTGCGGCCGAGTACCGCAAAGACATTGATGCGTGGACAATGCGGTTCTTCAGGCGCCAGGCGCCCACCTGCAGTGGTGAAAAAAGCAGCGGGTAGGCATTGGTATCAGACATGTCACATCGATCCACAAGAAAGCCCACCATGACCCCAGAAGAACTCACCCAACGCCTGTCTGGCGTGCAGGCCAAACGGGGCTACCTGTTGCCCCACCATGGCTTGTTGGCGATCACCTCGCCCGCCATGTTGCAGGCCTATGACCAGCTGTACACGGCGCTGGCGCTGGACCACAAAACCTTGTCGGTGCGAGACCGCGAGCTGGTTTGGCTGGCCATCTTGGTGGCCTGCGATGAGGCGCTGGCGACGCACCATATTGCGCGCTTTTTTGAAGGCGGTGGCAGCGACGCCGAGTTCAAGGCGGTGCTGCAACTGACCGCTTCGCTCAAGGGCGTGACGGCCTACCGGTTTGTGCAAAACCACTGGACGCCGCATTTGCCCTCTATCGACATCGTGGCTGCGTACCGGGACGCGGTGCAACACGCCGGCCAGCCTCTGTCGCGCCGCGATATCTGGCTGTGCGCCTGCAGCGTCCACGCGGCACTGGGCCACTTGGATTGGCTGCACCACGCCCTCATGGCGGCCTATGCCCACCAAGTGGATGAGATGGACCTGGCCGAGGCCTTGACCTTGATGATGTTCCCCGGCAGCGTGCCCTATTTTGTCGAGGCAGCACGGGCCTGGATGGAGGCGATTCGTGATGGTCATGTCAAGGCCTCGCCAGCCTTTGAAACCTGGGCGAACCTGCGGGGCCAGGGTGGTTTCGACGAGGCATCTGCCAAGCCTAAAGGCTAAGCCGGCCGCGCAACACATCGGCGATGCGTTCGGCCAGCATGTACACCGGCGCCGCCGTGTTGCCGCTGGTGACGCGTGGCAAGGACGAGGCGTCCACCACGCGCAGCCCCGCCACACCGCGCACCCGGCACTGGTTGTCCAGCACCGCCATCGGGTCGGTGTTTCCCCCCATCCGGCAACTTGACGTGGGGTGGTACACCGTGTCGGCGGTGGCGCGGATCCAGGCTTCGATGTCCGCATCACTTTGCACGGTGGGGCCTGGCGCCAATTCCACACCGCGCCAGGCGTTGAAAGCGGGCTGGCGAAAGATCTCGCGTAAGCGTTTGACGCCCTCGCGCAGCACCAACAGGTCTTGCGGCGCGCTGAGGTAGCCGGGCCGAATGCGCGGGTGAGCCAGCGGGTCGGCCGACGCCAGCTCAATCGAGCCCGTGGATTCGGGCCGCAGCTGGAACACATTCGCAAAAAATCCTGCGCCCCGGTCTTGCGGCAGCACCTTGGAGAAATACGGCAAACGCAGGGCCGCGCTGGAGAGCGCTGGCAGAAAATGCGACTGCAAATCAGGCTGCGCCAGGTCGGGCGACGACTTGTACAGGCCGCCTACCTCCAGGGGGAAACTGGTGGCCGGGCCAGTGCCCCACACCATGGCCTTGAACAAGGCCCAGGCCGCCCGATCAACACGGCGCAGGCGGTCCAGCGTGACGCCACCCAGGGCGCGGTGCTCCACCCGGACCAGCAGGTGGTCCTGCAAGCCTTGCCCCACGCCGGGCAGGTCTGCGCGCACTTGCAAGCCCCGGGCCCGCAGCGCGGCTGCCGGCCCAATGCCCGAGAGCATCAGCAGTTGTGGTGAATTGACCGCGCCGCCGCAAAGCAACACCTCCCGCTCAGCCCGCAACGCGACTTTTTTACCGTGGTGCAAGACGTCGACACCCTGAACCCGGCCATTGGCGTCCCAGTTCAAGCACAAGGCTTGCGCCTGAGTGACCACGCGAAGATTGGGGCGGTGCAGCGCCTGGCGTAAAAAAGCGTTGGCGGCACTGACCCGCCGTCCTTTGCGGATGGTGAAGTCGTAGGCCCCGGCGCCGTGCGGGTTGGGGCCTGCAAAGTCATCGCTGCGGGGGTGGCCGGCCTGCTGCGCAGCTTGCAAATAGACCTGGAACAAGGGGTTGTCCAGGCGGCCGGCCGATACCGTCAAGGGGCCATCCGCACCATGGAACGCGCTGCTGCCTCGGTGCGAGTTCTCGCTGCGCAGAAAATAGGGCAAGACCTCGTCATAGGACCAGCCGGTCAACCCCCGTGCCGCCCAGTCGGCAAAGTCGATGGGCAAGCCACGCATGTAGACCATGCCATGTATGCTGGAGGAGCCACCCAGCACCCTGCCCCGGGCCCATTGGTTGCGGCGGCCATTGAGCTGCGGCTCAGGCTCGGTGACATAGGACCAATTGGCGTAGGCCGAGCGCAGAATCAAGCCCGTCATTAGGGGCACACCCAGCAGCGGGTTCCAGTCGCGCCCTCCGGCCTCAATCAGCAACACTTGGCAGTCAGGGTCTTCGCTGAGTCGAGCCGCTAGCACACAGCCGGCCGGGCCGGCGCCCACGACGACGTAGTCGGCTGGTTTTTCAAGGGCAGACATGAATTCTTTTGCACATGTTGGGGTTCACCAGATTGTCAAAATCTTCAATTGTCTCTATATTAGAACAATTGCCAACCCTGTCCATCTGGAGTGATTGAATGAGCCAACTGAACCGTAGAACCGTCATCGCAGCCACCACCGCCTTGGGGGTATCTTCAATATTGCCCGCGCGTGTTTATGCCCAAACCGTGCCTGAGATCCAAACACTTCGCTCTACCTCCAAATCCTGGCTATGGGCAGCCGAAGACTATGCCAATTCGCGCGGTTTTTTTGACAAGGCCCGCGTCAAAGTGGTGAGCAACGCCTCTAACCGGGGCACCAATGTGGCGGCCCTGGCCGGCTCCGGTGTCGACATTGTGCTGGGTGACCCGGGCGAAGCCTCACGGGCGCGCGGCGAAAAACTGGCCATCAAGTCCTTCGTTTCCACTGTCAGTAAATACGCCAGCAATGTGGTGCTGTCAAATGCTGTGCTCAAACGTCTTGGCATCACCGAGCAATCCCCCTTTGACCGCAAGGCCGCCGCCCTGAAGGGTTTGCGCCTTGGAACCACCGGCCCCGGCGCTGCGCCCGATGCCCTGTTCCGCTGGTTGGCAGTGCAAGCCAAGATCGACCCTAACACCGATATGCGCTTGGTCCCCATGCAGGGTGGCGGCCCTGGCATGTTGGCAGCGTTGCAGCAAAACGTCATTGATGGGTTCTGCCTGTCGTCCCCGACATCGGACTTGGCCGTGAAAGACCGCGACTGCGGCTACTTGTTCAATATGGCGCTCAACCCGCCGGCTGCCTTGAAAGAATACAACTACATCATCGCCTCCACCAGCGAGGCGGCCTTGGCCAACAAGGACCGGCGGGAAGCCCTGGTGCGCTATTGCATGGGCCTGGCGATGGCACTCAAGGAAATCAACGCCAGCCCGCCCGAGTTCCGCGCCTGGGCGGACAAGTGGTTTGAGGGCTTGCCGCCTGAAATTGCAGGCACTTCTTTTGACATCAACAGCAAGATCTTCTTCGCCAATCCACTGCCCAAGGAAAGCTTCTTTCAATCGAATGTGGACTTTCTCAACACGGTTCAAAAGACCATGAACGCCGCACCGCTGCCGGCTACCCTGACCTTCAAGGACATGTACGACACCACCGTGGCGCAAGAAGCCCTGAGCCGGCTTTGAACATGTCGGTGTTGGTTCAGGGCGTTGAAAAACGCTATGTGCGGCGCGACCGCGAGACGCTCGCGCTGGCCGCAGTGGACCTCACCATCGACAAAGGCGACTTTGTCGCCTTTGTCGGGCCGTCGGGTTGCGGCAAGTCCACCTTGCTCAACATGATTGCGGGCATCATCGAGCCCTCTGCCGGCAAAATTCTGCACGAAGGTCAGGTGGTCCACGGCGTCAACCAGCGCGTGGGCTACATGACCCAGACCGACAGCGTGCTGCCATGGCGCACGGTCTACGAAAACATTGAGCTGCCCCTGACTTTTCGCCCTTTTACCGCTGCGCAGCGGCGCGAGCGGGTCGAGGCCATGATGAAGGCCGTCGACCTGTCCGGCTTTGCCAACAGCTTCCCCAATGAACTCTCCGGCGGCATGCGCAAGCGGGTAGCGCTGGCTCAGGTGCTGGTGTACGAGCCAGGCACCTTGCTGATGGACGAGCCCTTTGGCGCGCTGGATGCCCAGCTGAAACTGGTGATGCAGCGGCGCTTGCTAGACATCTGGCAAGAGACCGGTAAAACGGTGATCTTCGTGACCCACGATTTGTCCGAGGCCGTCACGCTGGCCCAGCGCGTGGTGGTGTTTTCCGGCCGGCCTGGCCACATCAAGGCCATTGAGCCGATCAACATTCCGTTCCCGCGTGACCCGTTCAAGGTCCGCTTCGAACCAGAGTTTCAGGCCTCCTATGAGCGTCTGTGGTCCATCCTGGCCCCTGAGATCGCTAAAGGCGAGGATATCTAATGATGAAAAGCACTGACGCAGAAGCCGCTGTCATGAGTGGCGGTCGCAGCATCGCTGTGGCCCAGTTCGAAGCCGCGCAGGGTCGGCGGGCCCGCTGGATCCTGGTTTTGCGCCTGCTGGTGGGTATTGCGTTCCTGGCGTTCTGGGAGTTTGCCTCTGGGCGCCTGATCGACAAGCTGTTCATTTCTTCCGCCTCTGCGGTGTTCGGCCGTTTGGGCAAATGGGTGATGGACGGCACCTTGGTCAACCACCTCTCCATCACGCTTTATGCCACGATGTGGGGGTTTTTGATCGGCTCCTTTGTCGGCTTTGCACTGGGCTTGCTGTTTGGCCGTTTTCGGGCCCTGGCCGAGGTGCTTGACCCCTTCATCACCGCCTTGTATTCCATACCCAAGATCGCCTTGGCGCCCTTGTTCATCATCTGGTTTGGCATTGGCATCGAGTCCAAGGTGGCGGTGTCGGCCTCCATCGTGTTTTTTGTGGTGTTTCTCAACACCTATGCCGGGGTGCGAGATGTCAACCCATTGTTCATCAACGCCATCCGCATCATGGGCGGCAATCAGTGGCATGTGCTGCGCTCGGTGATCATGCCCAGCGCCACCTCCTGGGTCATCACCGGCTTGAAGGTGTCCGTGCCCTACGCGCTGGTGGGCACGGTGATCGGCGAGTTCATGTCGTCTAACCGTGGCATCGGCTTTTTGATCAGCCAGGCCACCGGCCTGTTTGACACCACCTCAGTCTTCTCCGGCCTGATCGTGCTGTCCATCGTGGGTGCCATTTTCAACGAAGGCTTGGGTCGGCTGGAGACCTTCTTCCTGCGCTGGAGATAGACCGTTTTACCAGGTGCGGCAAGCGCACGGCTTGCAGCTTCTTGAGCAGGTCGCCAGCGCTGTCGTGGTATTTTCGGGTGAACTCGGCAATTTTTTTAACTTTGGAGAAATGCAATGGACCTGGGCCTCAAAGGAAAACGTGTGCTGGTCACCGGCGGCAGCAAAGGGATTGGGCGGGCGGTGGCCGAGGGCTTCGCGGCTGAAGGCGCCCACGTCTCGGTGTGCGCCCGCAATGCCGCAGAGGTGGCCGCCACAGTGGCTGCGCTCAAGGGCATGGGCGTCAAGGCCTGCGGTCAGGCGCTGGATGTGGCCGATGCGGCTGCGCTTGCCAAATGGGTGGCCGACAGTGCGGCTGAACTGGGTGGCATTGACGCGCTGGTGTGCAACGTCAGTGCGCTGGCTGTTGGCGATTCGGCTGAGACCTGGGAAAAGTCTTTCCGGGTCGACATGATGCACAGCGTCAATGCGGTCGCTGCGGCCGTGCCATTTCTGGAAAAATCGGCCAGCGCGTCGATTGTGCTGATTTCCAGCGTGTCGGGCTTCGAGGTTGACTTTGCTGCCGGATCCTATGGCGCCATCAAGGCGGCTCTCATCCATTACGGCAAAGGCCTCAGCCGCCAGCTTGTGGCCAAGGGCATACGTGTCAATGTGGTGTCGCCTGGCAACACCTATTTTGACGGTGGTATCTGGCAGAACATCGAGAAAAATGTTCCAGACCTTTACAGCTCCACCCTCAAGGTCAATCCCACGGGCAAGTTCGGTACGCCGCACGAGGTGGCAAACGGCGTGGTGTTCATTTCCAGTCCGGTGGCCAGCCGCATCTCTGGGACCAACCTGGTGATCGATGGCGCCCTGACGGTCGCGGTCTAGGAGCAGGTCATGAGCGGCCACCACCACCATCACCAGCACACCATCCACCGTGAGCACATCCATCACGGTTGGAACAACGCGCTCACGCCCGCCCTGAGAATCGCACCCGGTGAGAGCATTCAGTTCGAGACCCTGGATGCCTCCTCCGGTCAACTCAACAAAACCTCCACCGCACAAGACCTGGCCAAACTTGACCTCGGCCGGGTCAACCCGGTGACCGGCCCGGTTTACATCGATGGTGCTCAGCCCGGCGATGCACTGAAAGTCACGGTGCTGTCGTTTCGGCCTTCTGGCTGGGGCTGGACCGGCAACATACCCGGTTTTGGGCTGCTGAGCGATCAGTTCCCGGATGCGCACCTTCACCACTGGAACTACGACCCCAACCTGGCCACCTCAGTGATGTACGGCCCCGGCGGACGCGTGCCACTCAAACCCATGTGTGGAACCATCGGCGTCGCACCTGCGGAGCCAGGTCTTCACAGCATCATCCCGCCCCGCAATGTGGGCGGCAATATGGACATCCGGGATATTGCCGAAGGTACCGAGTTGTACCTGCCGGTCGAGGTTGCGGGCGCCATCTTTTCGGTGGGTGACACCCACGCGGCGCAGGGGGACGGCGAGGTCTGCGGCACAGCCATCGAAAGCCCGATCGACGTGGCGCTCAAGTTTGAACTGATCAAGGGGGCCAATCTGCGCATGCCCCGGTATGTGACACCCGGCCCGGTGTCCCGGCACCTCGACAGCAAGGGTTACGAGGTCACCACGGGGATCGGCCCGGACCTCATGACGGGCGCCCGCATGGCGGTGTCAGAGATGGTGGAGTTGCTGAGTCGGCGCTACGGCTACGCGCCGATTGACGCCTACATGCTGTGCAGCGTCTGCGCTGATTTGCGCATCAGCTCGATTGTCGATATGCCCAACTGGGTTGTCTCCTTTTACTTCCCCCGGGTGGTGCTGGAGTAACTGCTCGGGTGCTGGCCGTAACGCAAACTGCAATCCCGACCCGGCGCGACTGCCTGCAGGCGCTGCTGGTCGGCACCCTGGGCGTGGGCGCCGCTCTGGCTAACGCGCAATCCCCAGCCCCTGGCGTGGAGGACGACACCTGGACGGACACCGCCCGCAAGCGCGATGTGCCGGTCAGGGTCCGCTGGCCGCAGTCGGACCGGCACAACGCCGCTCTGCCGGTGGTGCTGTTTTCGCACGGTCTCGGAGGCACGCGCGATGGGGGCACGGTCTGGGGTGAGGCCTGGGCCGCTGCGGGCTTTGTGGTGGTGCATATTCAGCACCCGGGCAGTGACCTGGCAGCGGTCAGCCGCACGGCCACCTCTTTCAGCGACAAAGCCGGCCTGCGAGTCGCTGCCGGCGCCGCACAACTGTTGGCACGGCTGCAGGACGTGGGTTTTGTGCTGAACCAAATCAGCCTGCGCCATGCGGCACGGCAGGGGCGCTGG
>Ga0209358_10002736_pt1 | contig 13278 bp, 10 predicted proteins | sample LauGreFa1BDMLBSN_2_FD_187574 | JGI IMG/M metagenome (GOLD analysis project Ga0209358, IMG submission 187574) | Freshwater lake microbial communities from Lake Michigan, USA - Fa13.BD.MLB.SN (SPAdes) (version 2) | ecosystem: Environmental > Aquatic > Freshwater > Lake | place: Lake Michigan, USA...
GCTTTCTACATCTCCGGCGTGCATATTAATTGCATTCTCTACTTCGGCAGTACCAATTCGGTGACCACTTACATTGAGAACATCATCTACGCGACCTGTGATTCTAATTTGGCCTTGTTCGTTTTGTAATGCACCGTCTCCTGTGAAATATAAATTTTCATAAGTTGCAAAATAATTCGTTCTGCATCTTTCATGATCGCCATAAGTGGTTCGCAATGTGGAAGGCCATGGTTGTGTAATACATAAGTTACCACGGTACAATCCATCTTCCATTGTAGTAACTTCTGCTCCTTTATCATCCACTAAAATTGTTTTTACACCTGGCATTGGATAGGTTGCCCAGCCAGGTTTTCCTGGGGTAATGCCTGCCATATTGGAAATCATAATACCGCCAGTTTCTGTTTGCCACCAAGTGTCAACAATGGGACATTTTTTCTTTCCGATATGTTCATCATACCAATGCCATGCTTCCTCGTTGATGGGTTCGCCAACGGTTCCTAATACTTTCAAACTACTTAAATCATGCCCTTGCACAGGACCTAATCCAAATCCCATTAAGGAACGAATTGCAGTGGGCGCGGTATATAAAATGTTCACCTTGAATTTGTCAATAATATCCCAGAACCTACCAGCATCTGGGAAAGTTGGAATGCCTTCAAACATTAATGAAGTACCCCCTGCACTCAATGGCGCATATACAATATAACTATGTCCTGTAATCCACCCAATATCTGCGGTACAAAAAAAGATATCATTGGGTTGGTATTGAAAAACATTAATAAAGGTATAATTGGTGTACACCATATATCCAGCAACACTATGCACCACGCCTTTTGGTTTCCCAGTAGAACCGGAAGTGTATAAAATAAACAAAGGATCTTCTGCATCCATTTCAGCAGCATCCACATGGGTGATACCTTGGGATTCTACTTTTTTAATTTCATCCTCCCACCAAACATCACGACCCTTTAACATGGACACTGCTGTTCGGGTACGTGTGCACACAATAACGCGTTTTAGTGTTTTATTTCCGATCAAAGCATCATCAATAACGGACTTTAATGGAATATCTTTTGCACCACGATAAGCGCCATCGCAGGTGATAATAAATTCAGCTTGTGCATCTTCTAATCTGTCAGCAATACTTTGTGCTGAGAAGCCACCAAAAATAACACTATGAATGGCACCAATTCGAGCGCAAGCCAATACGGCTATTGCTAGTTCAGGAATCATACCCATATAAATACAAACACGGTCTCCTTTTTTTACGCCATTATTAATGAGCACTTGTGCAAACTGACATACTTTTAAATGTAGTTGCTTATAAGTTATAATGCGATGATGTTCTGTAGGATCATTGGGCTCCCAAATGATCGCAGGAGTATCGCCATTTTTTTCAAGATGTCGATCAATGCAATTTTCAGTAATATTTAATTTACCCCCTTTGAACCATTCAATTTTCGGGTCCTTAAAATTCCAATCTAGAACGGTATCCCATTTTTTTCGCCAAGTAAAATGTTCCGCAATTTCCCCCCAAAATTTTTCTGGTTCCGCAATACTTTTTTTATAGGCTTCGTTGTAGTCGTCTAAATTTTTAATTTGGTAAGGGTAGCTCATAGCGAATCGTTGAATAAATAATGATACCCAAATTTACATTTTTCAGTTTAAATTATTAACTTGAATATTCACTTGAAAACAACTTTATTTATGATTCAAGAAAAAAAGCAAAGTAGTATCGCTTTTGTTATTGGTGCTTCTTCGGTAGGTACGTTAATTGAATGGTATGATTTTTACATATTTGGGATGTTGGCGACGATTATTTCAAAACAATTTTTTCCTGCAGATGCAGGTACTGCAGCATTGTTAAGCACTTTGGCCATTTTTGCAGCAGGTTTCATCGTACGACCTTTTGGCGCATTGGTTTTTGGAAGATTAGGCGACCTGATTGGACGTAAACACACTTTTTTATTGACATTGGTGATCATGGGCGGATCCACTTTTGCCATTGGACTTGTTCCAGGGTATGCAACTATTGGATGGGCTGCGCCTATTTTAGTATTAATTCTACGTTTGTTACAAGGTTTGGCATTGGGAGGCGAATATGGTGGAGCGGCTACTTATGTAGCTGAACATGCGCCCAAAGGTCAAAGAGGGTTTTGGACCAGTTGGATACAGACCACGGCCACACTTGGTTTGTTTTTAGCATTAGGGGTGATCATATTTATTAGATCAAGTCAAGGGGTTGAAAAATTTAGTGCAGAATGGGGTGGTTGGAGATATCCTTTTTGGATTTCATTATTGTTAGTGGGGGTATCTATATTAATTAGAATGCGCATGAGCGAGTCGCCCATGTTTTCTAAATTAAAAACGGAAGGGAAAACTTCGGTGAATCCACTGAAGGAAAGTTTTGGACATAAGGGAAATTTTAAAATGGTTTTGTTGGCCTTGTTTGGCGCTGTCATGGGACAAGGTGTGGTTTGGTATACGGGACAGTTTTACGCCCAAAGTTTTATTGAAACAGTTTGTAAGGTTGAATTTATACAATCACGAAATTTAATGTTGTGGGCCATATTAATGGCAACCCCTTGCTTTGTTTTGTTTGGATGGCTCAGTGATAAAGTAGGAAGAAAATGGATCATGCTCATTGGAATGTTAGCGGCAGTACTCACTTACCGACCTATTTACAAACAATTTTTAAGTTTAACCAGTGCGAAAAATAGAATTGAAAAAATTGATTTATCAAAAACAACAGCAAGCGAATCCAAGGTGGTGATTGATGCAAAAGACAACACTAAAATATATGTTACACAGGTTTTTGATACAGCATACACGGATGGTGCGCGTTTTAAATATTCCAAAACAGACACCTTACATTTAAATGCAGCTTATGATGCCAATTTGAAAATAGATGCATTAAATCCAAGTTCAATTGTTTCCAAATCAGCGAAACCAAATGTGGTCATTGAAAAAACAATGGATGATGCCACTTATTGGAATTTAATCTGGTTGGTGTTTATTCAAATTGTTTATGTCACAATGGTGTATGGTCCAATTGCAGCATTCTTGGTGGAGCTGTTCCCTACAAAAATTAGGTATACTTCTATGTCATTGCCTTATCATATTGGTAATGGGGTTTTTGGCGGGTTGGTGCCTTTTTTAGGAACTTTAATCGTTGAGTTTACCAAATCACCGGAGTCGCCCATGGGGGATGCCTTAGCTGGATTATGGTATCCAATAGGTGTCGCCAGTGTGTGCTTAGTGATTGGGGTCATTTATTTAAGTAACAAAATTGATAAAAATGTAATGGACTAGCTTAGTCAAATAAGTAAATCAATTACTAAAAATATAATCATTATGAATGCAGTTAAAAAATTATTAGGGTATGTGTGGATGCTAATGGCACCTGCATTAATTTGTTTTTTAGTTTATCAGGCAGTGGAAAAGATTTCAGCCGCATCTGACGTACAAAAAGCGAATATTACTTTACAATGGGTAATTATATTACTTGTTTTTATACCTATTTGTGTTGGCTTTTTCATTTTCGGCAAATATGCAAGCACAAACGAATATGCGCATTTACCTGAGTCGTCTACTGAGATAGAATAAGTATTTCACATTCATTTAAGGATAGTTACTTATTTTTGATCATGTCTTTAACGGTAAGTCAAATAAGTAAAAATTTTGGTACCTCAGTAGCGGTAGACCAACTATCCTTTACAATAAATAAAGGGGAAGTGGTTGGTTTTTTAGGCCCCAATGGTGCCGGAAAATCGACTACAATGAAAATGATTGTCGGCTTTTTACAAGCAGATAAAGGTTCGATTACACTCGATGGTCTTAGTTATGAACAAGATGCAGTTAAGTATAAAAAAATGATTGGCTATCTGCCTGAATCAAATGCTTTGTATGAGGATATGTATGTGAAGGAATATTTAAATTTTATAGCAGCTGGGCATGAACTTAAAAATCCAGCGAATCGCATTAAGGAGGTGATTGAACAAACAGGGTTAGGTTTGATGCAGACTAAAAAAATTAACCAGCTCTCCAAAGGATATAAGCAGCGGGTGGGGATGGCTGCCGCAATTATTCATGCCCCAATACTATTACTACTGGATGAGCCTACCGCAGGTTTGGATCCTAATCAATTAACGGAAATAAGAGCGCTTATTAAATCTTTAAGTGCAACTGCAATGATTCTATTTTCTACACATATTTTACAAGAAGTCACAGCTATATGTGATCGAGTGTTAGTATTGAATAAAGGGAAATTGGTTGCAAATGATACCATTGCCGCTTTAGCACAGAAACACGAGGCAGGTTTGGAAGAAATTTTCAAAATGCTTACCCATTAAAAAAAAGGGTGTAAATTGCGGTCTCCAATCGGTATAAAACTATTTTAGAAATTAATAAGCAATATTATGAGTTACATTATTGAAGTTCATGCAAGACAAATTTTAGACAGTCGCGGTAATCCAACCGTTGAAGTGGATGTATTAACAGACGAAGGTGCGATGGGCCGTGCGGCTGTGCCTAGTGGCGCAAGTACTGGTATCCATGAAGCAGTAGAGTTAAGAGATAACGATAAAAAAAAGTATGTAGGTAAAGGCGTTATTAAAGCTGTCAAAAATGTAAATGATCATATTGCAAAAGCAGTGGAAGGATTTGATGTAAGTGCGCAAGCAGCAATCGATCAAATTATGATTGAATTGGACGGAACACCTAACAAAGGTAAACTAGGTGCAAATGCAATTTTAGCAGTAAGTATGGCTGTCGCGAAAGCAGCTGCTGAGGAAGCAAATTTGCCATTGTACAGATATATTGGAGGCACTAATGCTAAAACATTACCAATCCCAATGATGAACATTATTAACGGAGGTGCGCATGCAGATAATAAAATCGATTTTCAAGAGTTTATGGTGATGCCTATTGGGGCACCAAATTTTAGTGAAGGTTTGCGTTGGGGTGTTGAAATATTCCATCATTTAAAATCGGTATTAAAGAAAAAAGGATTCAGTACCAATGTGGGTGATGAGGGTGGATTTGCACCTAATATTCAAAGCAATGAGGAAGCGATTGAAACGGTGCTTGAAGCCATTCATGCAGCAGGATATAAAACTGGATCTCAAATCGCCATTGCAATGGATGCTGCGAATAGTGAGTTGTGGGATGCGAAAAAGAAAAAATATGTTTTCCATAAAAGTTCTGGAAAGGAATTGAGCAGCGACCAATTGGTGAAGTATTGGGAAAAATGGGTAAAACAATATCCTATTATTTCCATTGAAGATGGTATGGCGGAGGACGATTGGAATGGTTGGAAAGCATTAACACAAGCTGTTGGAGATAAGTGTCAACTAGTAGGGGATGACTTATTTGTAACCAATGTGGATCGTTTACAAATGGGTATTGATAAGAAAATTGGTAATGGCTTATTGGTGAAAGTGAATCAAATAGGTACTTTAACTGAAACCATCAATGCGGTTACTTTGGCACAACACAATGGTTATAACACGATTATGTCACATCGCAGTGGTGAAACTGAAGATACTACGATTGCTGACTTAGCAGTGGCTTTAAATTGTGGTCAAATTAAAACAGGGTCGGCTTCAAGAACCGATCGTATGGCTAAATACAACCAATTAATCAGAATTGAAGAAGCATTAGGCGAAACGGCAATTTACCCTAAAGGGAAAGTAAAGTTTGGCAACAAATAATTAAAAGGCTTTAATTTAAAGTCTTTATCATAAAAGGTTGGCGTATTATTAGAACTACACTAATTTTACTTCAACCTTTTTTTATGCAATTTTTGAAAAAAATAACCCCTTTTATTGCCAATCGATATTTTGTCGTGGCCGTTGGTTTTTTTGTGTGGATGTTATTTTTTGATCAAAGAGATTTTTTTCAGCAAAGCCAAAGAACTGGGGAATTGAAAAAAGTTGAAGCAGCAAAAAAATATTACCAAGACGAAATCGAAAAAACAAAGAAGCAGCTAAATAATTTACAAAATAATCCTGCCTCCGTTGAAAAATATGCACGTGAAAGATACTTGTTAAGACGCGAGGGGGAAGAGGTTTATTTATTTGAAGATACAATGCCTGCACAACCCAAAAAATGACAAAGAAGGAAAGGTATTTACAAGTGCTAAATTATTTTCAGCAACAAATGCCGATTGCTGAAACGGAATTAACTTACGAAAGTCCATTTCAATTATTGGTGGCTGTTATTTTATCAGCACAATGCACGGATAAACGCGTTAATGAAACAACGCCCTCTATTTTTAAAAAATTCCCTTCACCGGAGACCATGGCGCTTGCGCAATTTGATGACTTATTTCCTTTGGTTAAAAGTATTTCCTATCCAAACAATAAAACGAAGCATTTAATTGGGATGAGTCAATTATTGCTAGCTAATTTTAATGGAGAAGTGCCCATGACCATCGATGCATTGGTTACCCTACCTGGAGTGGGGCGTAAAACAGCTAATGTAATTACAAGTGTTATTGATCAACAGCCCAATATGGCAGTGGATACGCATGTTTTTAGGGTGAGTAGACGCATCGGGTTAGTGCCAATGACGGCAACGACGCCCTTGGCTGTAGAAAAAGGGTTAATTAAAAATATCCCAACGCATCAAGTACATACCGCACATCATTGGCTAATATTACATGGCAGGTACACTTGTTTGGCAAGAAGTCCAAAGTGTGCATCATGTGGTATTATTGCATTTTGTAAAGAAGGTGCTAAAAACAAAAAAGCTTCTTCCGAATAATCGAAAGAAGCTTTTTAAATTTTAATAAAGTATCCTTAGAATAATTTTTCTATCTCAGCTACTAGTTCATGTTTTGCAATTGGGCTACCCATGATTCTATTAAATGCTTTTGCGTCAATAAAATATTTATCTCTAATAATTTTAACCAATTGACCATTATTAATTTCAGGAATTAATACAGTTTCAAAATTTTTCAAAATATCGCCTAAGTTTTTAGGGAAGGGGCGTACATATTTTATATGTGCATGACTAACATCTTTCCCTTTTTCTTGTAATTCTTGTACCGCACTTTTAATGGTACCGTAAGTGGATCCCCAGCCTAACACCAATACTTTTCCTTTCTCTTTTCCGCTATCAATAGTTTGTAAAGGAATGTAATCTGCAATTTTTTCTACTTTTGCTTCTCTCGTCTTCACCATGAACTCATGGTTATCTGAATCATAGCTTATATTTCCAGTTTCCGCTTGTTTTTCCAAACCACCAATACGGTGTTCTAATCCTGGTGTACCAGGTATCGCCCATGGTCTTGCTAATTTTTCATTTCTTTTATATGGAAGGAATTTTTCTTCCCCTTCGTCTAAACTTGTTTTAAAATGCACTTCAATTTTAGGTAGCTCACTTGCAGTAGGATATTTCCATGGTTCAGCACCATTGGCAATATAACCATCACTTAATAAAATAACTGGTGTCATGTGCTCAATTGCAATACGCACTGCTTCAAATGCCATCTCAAAACAATCACTTGGTGTTGAAGCTGCAAGTACAGGAATAGGTGCTTCCCCATTTCTTCCATAATAAGCCTGCATTAAATCACTTTGTTCTGTTTTGGTTGGTAAACCTGTTGAAGGTCCACCTCTTTGAATATTTACAATTACTAAAGGAATCTCTAACATCATGGCTAAACCTAATGCTTCAGTTTTTAAAGCCATACCTGGTCCAGAGGTGGTTGTTAAACCAATGGATCCACCATAGCTAGCACCAATTGCAGCAGAAATACCCGCAATTTCATCTTCCGCTTGGAAAGTACGAATACCAAAGTTTTTATACTTACTTAATTCATGTAAAATATCAGTAGCAGGAGTAATTGGGTAGGATCCTAAGAATAAAGGAAGACCACTTTTTTGTGAACCAGCAATTAAACCCATTGATAAAGCTTGGTTACCCATAATACTGCGGTAATGACCAGCCTCCATTTTAGATTTCTCAACCTTGTATCTTGTTGTAAATAATTCAGCAGTTTCACCATAAAAATAGCCCGCTTTCAATACATCCACATTGCTATTAAAAATGGTTGGTTTTTTACCAAACTTATCTTTTAAAAATTCAATTGTTGTTTCCAAGTTTCTATTGTAAATCCAATAGATCAAACCTAGTACAAACATATTCTTTGCACGGTCTCTTTCTTTATTTCCTAATTCAGTATATTCTTTTAAAGCTTCACGTGTTAATTTGGTTACATCTACTTTCACCAATTCATAACCATCTAAGCTACCATCTTCCAAAGGATTCACGCCATCAGTGTAAGCGGCTAATCTTAAATTTTTGGTATCAAAACCTTCTAGGTTCGCAATAATCTTTCCACCTTTTTTTAATCCCTTTAAATTTACTTTTAATGCAGCTGCATTCATAGCAACTAAAACATCACAAACATCACCAGGTGTATAAACACGATTCGAACTAAAGTGAATTTGAAAACCACTCACCCCAGGAACGGTTCCTAATGGCGCTCTAATTTCTGCAGGGAAGTCAGGGAAAGTAGCTAAATCAATACCTAATAGTGCGGTATTGTTAGTGAATTGTTGACCTGTTAATTGCATACCGTCACCACTATCACCAGCAAACTTTATTACCACATCCTGTAAAATCACTTCATTTTGCATATAATCTTAAATTTGAGCACGAAGGTACAAATCGTCGGCTTAAAATGGCTATTTTTTGACATTTTATTCTGCTTTTCTGACCTAAGTTTGCGCCTTCAAACAGATCCCTTTATGCCATTTGCCCTGTTTTTTATTACTTCATCGCTTTTTTAGGAAATATTAGCCCTTTTTTAGATGTGAAATTAATGGGGTACCGTCTAAGCAGGTATAAATAAAGGGAGTTTAATAATGGGGCGTTCTATAGGGAATTAGCACATTTTTGCTTTTTAGCTGATGGGCCATTTGCTGGTTTAAGGAACTTTAGCTGTAGTAGTTTAGCTATTTAATTAAAACAATTGTGTAATTTTGTATTATTAATAAAATCAATTAATTATGGCAATGTTTAAATCTAGCAATCCAACACTAACTGCAAAAATTTTTGATAAAAGTTTGCACGAAAATGCGAGCGCATTTGGTGTTATGAGCATTCGTGGCACGATGAATAAATTTGGATTTTTATTATTGATGGTAATGGCTTCGGCGATGTATGTTTGGAATGTTTATGCGGAAGGCAATGTGTCAACAGCGACCACTTTAATGATAGGGGGTGCTATTGGCGGTTTTGTTTTAGCGATAGTGATGATGTTTAAACCTACTTGGGCTGGTTATATTGCACCTGCTTATGGTATTTTAGAAGGTTTGTTTATTGGTGGTATCAGTGCATTTTTTAATGCAATGTTTCAAAAGTCATATCCAAATATTGTGTTACATGCAGTGGGATTAACATTAGGTGTAGCATTAGCGATGTTTTTATTATACAACTTTAGAGTGATCAGTGTTACCAATCGTTTGCGTTCCATTATTATGTCAGCGACCTTAGGTATCGGTTTGTTTTATTTAATCGTTTGGATATTGGGCATGTTTGGCGTAGATATGGGCTTTGCGTTTGATAGCTCTCCATTAAGTATTGGGATTAGTTTGTTTATAGTGGGAATAGCTGCATTAAACTTGCTGTTAGATTTTGACTCCATTGAAAAAGCAGCCGAAATGGGGGCGCCAAAGTATATGGAGTGGTATAGTGCTTTTGGTTTGTTAGTTACTTTAGTATGGTTATACCTTGAAATTTTGAGATTATTAAGTAAGTTGAATTCGAAAGATTAATCGCAACCTGCTTTTATGATATTTACAGTCCCGGGTAGAACACTCGGGACTGTTTTGTTTTATAGCTGCCTACTTTATTGGAAAGCAGTAACACAGATGTGTTCACTTATTCATTGAATTCATTTTTTAGCTGTTATTAAAAATGGTAAATTTGAATGACAACCCAGTATTCCATGAATTTTAAGCGCGGAAAATTAGACAATGACCAGCTGATTCATTTTTATCGTTCTTTGTTATTGCCAAGAATGATAGAGGATAAAATGCTTGTGTTGTTGAGACAAGGAAAAATTGGCAAATGGTTTAGTGGCATTGGGCAGGAAGCGATTTCAGTGGGTGCCACTTTGGCTATGGAAAAAAATGAATGGATCCTGCCATTACATCGAAACTTGGGGGTATTCACTACTCGAAATATGCCATTATCCAATTTATTTAATCAATGGCAGGGAAATACATCAGGTTATTCGAAGGCAAGGGAACGCAGCTTTCATTTTGGGAGTAAGGCCCATTATATATGTGGTATGATTTCACATTTGGGTCCGCAATTGGCTATTGCTGATGGTATTGCGTTGGCGTATCAACAAAGAGGACAATTAAAAGCAACACTCGCTTTTACGGGTGAAGGGGGAACGAGCGAAGGTGATTTTCATGAAGCATTAAATGTAGCAGCTGTTTGGGGGCTTCCTGTAATTTTTCTAATTGAAAATAATGGTTATGGATTAAGTACGCCGACGAATGAACAATACCATTGTGAGTATTTAGTTGATCGTGCTAAAGGATATGGCATGGAAGGTGAGCGCATTGATGGAAATAATATTTTAGAAGTTTATCATACCATGCAGCGTGCTAGGGAGTATTGTATTAATACGCAGAGGCCTTATTTGATTGAGTGTACCACTTTTAGAATGCGTGGCCACGAGGAAGCGAGTGGTGTAAAATATGTTCCGAAAAATTTGATGGAGCAATGGTCTCGCAAAGATCCCATTAAAAATTATGAGCAATTTTTAGTGCAGGAAAAAGTGTTAACAGAAATGCAGGCCGCAACCATTCGCAATGAAATAAAAGATCATATTGATGGAGCATTAAACGAAGCAATGCAACCGCAATCATTTGATTTTTCTGTTGAGCAGGAATTGGCTGATGTATATGCTTCTGATGAAGGAGTCGCGATTACGCCCTATGAAAAACTCAACAACCCTATTTTAAATTCAAAGCGATTTATTGAGGCAATATCGGAAGCGCTAAAACAAGCGATGGTTTTATATCCTGAATTAATTTTAATGGGGCAGGATATTGCAGAATATGGCGGCGCATTTAAAGTCACCGAAGGTTTTGTTGCGCAGTTTGGCAAACAACGGGTTCGAAATACCCCAATATGCGAAAGTGCAATTGTAGGTGCGGCGCTTGGTTTAAGTTTAGAAGGAATAAAGTCGGTGGTTGAAATGCAGTTTGCTGATTTTGTTTCTGTAGGGTTTAATCAAATCGTAAATAATTTGGCTAAAATAAATTACAGATGGGGACAAAATGCAGATGTGGTGATTCGAATGCCCACAGGTGCAGGTGTTGGTGCAGGTCCATTTCATTCACAATCTAACGAAGCTTGGTTTACTCATGTGCCAGGATTGAAAGTAGTATATCCCTCCAATCCAGTGGATGCAAAAGGATTATTGATGGCGGCTATTGCAGATCCGAATCCTGTTTTATTTTTTGAACACAAAGCATTGTATCGCAGCATTAGCGCGGATGTGCCAGATGAATATTATCAAATTCCAATGGGCAAAGCAAAGCTGGTCCATGAAGGTGAGGACGCTTGTATCATTACTTATGGGATGGGTGTTATTTGGGCGCAGCAATACCAACAAAACCATCCAGAACTGGCTATTAGCATTTTAGATTTACGCAGTTTAGCACCATTAGATGAGGATGCGATTGGTGAAGTTGTAAAAGCAACAGGCAAGGTTTGTATCCTGCATGAAGATAATTTAACAGGAGGTATTGGCGGCGAAATCAGTGCCTGGATTTCGGAACATTGTTTTGCTTATTTAGATGCACCCATTATGCGTTGCGCATCATTAGATACACCGATTCCTTTTAATTTGGAATTAGAAAAACAATACCTAGCCAATAGTAGACTAGAAGCCACTATGCAAAAATTACTCAACTATTAAAAAAGGTAATTAAATTTTATTTATTGAAAAATCATTATCGCGGGTTGTTAATACCATTAAATCAAGGCCCTCGTTTATGGGGGGCCTTGAAAAGTCATAAGAGATCGTATTAACAACCCTTATTTTTCTAATTAGGGTTGTTAATACGATAAACGCGTAAAAAATTTCCACCCAATACCTTACCGATATCTTTATTGGAATAACCTCTAGCAATTAAAGCTTTTGTAAACACGGGATAGTCCACCACTGTTTTTAATTCCTTGGGTGCTGAATTGATTCCATCAAAATCGGAGCCCAATCCAACATGATCCACACCCACTAATTTTACAATATGATCAAAGTGTTGCATGAGTTGTTCTAGGTCCGGCTTGATATTGCCACTTTCTTTTGGGTATTTATCTGAAATAATCGTGAATGCATATTCTCGTTGTATACCTGTTGCTAGCAAGGAATCAATTTCATTTGCATGTTTTTTCCTAAAGGCTGCATCTTTTTTTGAAAAGTTACTATCCACAAAACCAGAGAAAAAATTTAAATGGATCACCCCACCATTTTTTCCTATCGCAATAATTTGATCATCTTTTAAATTTCTAGAAACAGGACAAATACTATAAGCATTGCTATGTGATGCAATAACGGGTTTGGTGGTTGTATTTATTGCATCCCAAAAAGTAGCTTCGCCCACATGTGATACATCTACAATTATTCCTAGTTGATTCATGCGTTGTATAATTTCTTTACCAAATGTATTCAGTCCTTTTTTACGGGTGAAGTTTGGATTTTTTTCATCTGCGTGTGAGCTTGCCCAGCTCGGTGAATTATTCCAGGTTAGTGTCATGTATCTAACACCACGTGCATAAAAAGTATTCAACTTATTAATATCATCTTCAATCATGTGACCACCTTCAACGCCATATTGTGCAATAAATTTATTTTTCTTCAATGCGTCTTGAATTTCTTTCCAAGTTTTTGCTACCACCATTTTATTCCGATTTCTTGCAGCAACAGCATCTATTGTATCCATTTCACGCATCGCCCAAGCATAGGGATTTACTTTTTCACCATCACACCAAATGGAAAATAATTGATAATCAACGCCGCCTTGCTTAAAACGCGCCAAATCTGAATGATTTATTCCCCTCAAATCCTGATCTAGGCTTACTTTTTTCTCGATACAAGCAGTCACACAGTCATTATGGGCGTCAACAAGTACTGAATTAAAATGGATCGCCTGCGCGCTTGCACTAGCTGAAACGAGGAGTAAAAGGGCGGCTAAATATTTCATACAATAGGATTGTTTTAATTGACAACTAAAATAACTATTTTTG
>Ga0209358_10002737_pt1 | contig 13276 bp, 9 predicted proteins | sample LauGreFa1BDMLBSN_2_FD_187574 | JGI IMG/M metagenome (GOLD analysis project Ga0209358, IMG submission 187574) | Freshwater lake microbial communities from Lake Michigan, USA - Fa13.BD.MLB.SN (SPAdes) (version 2) | ecosystem: Environmental > Aquatic > Freshwater > Lake | place: Lake Michigan, USA...
AAGAGGTACAAAACAAAATATCGCACATCGACCAACCGAGCGGAATCGGTCGACGTGCTGCGATACGCATCTTGTGATTTTTCTGGCCAAGAGGTACAAAACAAAATATCGCACATCGACCAACCGAGCGGAATCGGTCGACGTGCTGCGATACGCATCTTGTGATTTTTCTGGCCAAGAGGTACAAAACAAAATATCGCACATCGACCAACCGACTCGAACTCGGCGTGTGCGATATGCCTCTTGTGATTTTCTGGCCAATAGTTACAAATCCGGAACTAGCACAATGTCAGGACAACATGCGAGTACGACGATACTCGCCACCTGCAGCTGCTGTCGCCTACCCCGCATGCTCGCAGGTCACTCACAGCGTGCGAGTAATGCAACAGCCGCTACCTGCACTCGCAAATTTTTGCAAGTTTACCCCTCCCAAACGAAGATTTTGGCAAGCTGAACACACCTTTCGGACCGTGTTTTCAAAGAACTTTTCAATGGTCAGTCTCCTAAATAAAGTACTCACGTATGCGAAAAGTGCTTTGAATACACGGTCCGAAATGTTTGTTAGGCTTTCCAAAATCTTCGTTTGGGGAGCATAAAGTTGCAAGTATCGGTCAGGCCGGTACTCTCAGTTTGCAGTTTACTTGCAACTCAAAAAGTTCCAAGTGTATGCTCCCCAAACGAAGATTTTGGAACGTCGAAAAATATGTTGGTAATACATTTTGTAAGCACTTTTCACCACTTTCGGCCCAAGTAGAGTACTTTGGAGTATGAAAAGTGCTTACAAAAGATCTCATCCACATATTTTTCGACGTTCCCAATTTAGTAGCCGTGTTAAATGGCGTGCGTGCCAGCCGAACTCACACGAGTCGCCAGATGATGGCATGCAGACGTGCCACTGTGACGGTGCCAGCCGAACTCACACGAGTCACCAGATGATGGCCTTCCGACGTGTCCGAGGAACTCACACGAATCACAAGATGATGCTAACATGATGATAGCATGATGATGTGTCTGTCCAAATCACAAGCCATGTGGGAAAAACATTTGCGAGACTTACCCACGCCGGATTGGGCAAGGACTTAACGACGTGTCATGCATGCAGGTAGTATGTTATCTTCGTTAATGAGCTTGCCCAATCCGGCGTGGGTAAGTCTCGCAAATGTTTTTCCCACATGGGCGGCATCGGTGCTATTTCATGTACGCCATGTGCTGCCTGTCAGCGAAATGTGGTTCTAAATCTCCGAAATGTCCGAATGACTTGGGCAACGTTATCATTATTCTCCCGGGAGATGGCATCAAAATGATGATAGCGTTTCCCAAGCCCGTAGGAGATTCGTCCAAAATTCATGCTCCCCAAACGATGATTTTGGAAGGCCGTTCAAACATTCGGGGACGTATTTTCAAAGCACTTTTCAAATGAACGTATCCCAAATCGAGTACTCACTTATGTGAAAATGGATTTGAAAATACGTTCCCGAATGTTTGCTCGGCCTTCCAAAATCTTCGTTTGGGGACCATAAAACTAGGGGTGATGATACGGGAGAGTTGCCGACGACTGAACACATATGACTATTATCGGTCGCCCCCACGCTCGCACTGCATCGACGTGTATGTACACGGGGTACAGTGTAAATAAAGCACATGCTGTGGCGCCATAATAGGCCTGACCCGAAAACGGGTGCGGCGAGCAGACCCCTAGAACCCCAATTTAAAGACGCAACCGCCCGCCGGCTGTGCAACGGGGATTTTGGGTCTGGCGCGGGCGAGTATCGAACATCACACATTTCGACCTTTATAAGTGGAGTGGCCAATTCTAGGTGGGAGCTTAGCGTTGATGCGAAAGTACGAGTGAACGCCCAGAGACACACAGCCCAACGAAAAGTTCGGATACGCACATCGACTACCCGACACATCGCACACGCACTCTGCTGCAAACGACGCCCCCGAGTGCTCGATGTTGGCAAACATGATGTAGTCACCCGGGTAGAGTATAAAAGTCTCATCTCCGATGTGAAAAGCCCTGGCGTGCACGCCAAACACCGCAATGACCGAAAACGCGTTGTCGAGTTCGGGGAGTGGATCAAAGTCTGTGTGCTCCGATTCGTGTTCACAGCCATTCAGGCTCATCAGTGCCGATTGAATGGACACGTGTAACTGCACTTTTATAAATTCTTTCCAATCGATTAAAAACGTGTCCCAGCGTCTCTGGTCGTCTTGGGGCTTCTTGGAGCGCTGGTACTCTCGTGGCCGAGTGTTCATTCTCAGCGCCTCATCATGCATCTCGGAAAAGTCTTGCCGACTGAAAACGTGCACCGCATCTCGCATCAGACCATCGCCGAACTTAGCCCGGCCGATGTGAAACCGACCGTCGTGAACGGCATTCTCAGTTGCCGCCTGTTGTACATGTCTCAGCCTCGTGACAACCGTGTCGGGTATGAAAAAACGACACGGCAGAAGTTTCGACGCGGGCGATGCGATGCACTGCGAACGCCGACTCATATAGTGGGTGGGATGATGACCAGCGCGACTTCGGTCGTAGATTGCGTGTAGCGCGGCTTCGAAACCTCTCGGTCGTTTCCCTCTCGGTCGTTCGAATTCGTCTCGACGCACATGTCTGCAAAAGTAAAGCCACCTGCGTTTCCGACGCGGAACGGAACGTGTCAAGCGATTCGGGTGAACGCGCACGCGTCGAGATTCGTCCTACCTCGGTGCATATTCTGTAAGACCGTCGGCTGAGATTTCCACAATCTTGTAATGGCCGTCCTCTACGGCCAAGACTATTCCCCAGAGACCATCGTCGTTCGTCTTCACAATGTGTTTCTCTTTCGCCTGATGCCCGAATCGCAGACGAGGATGATAATTGCGAATGCAGGTGCACCGCTCGACACGGAACAAAACGATATTTGAGGTGGTCCGCACCTCCGAAACGGACGTTCGTCGTTTCTTTCGTGCACTGCCAGTGCCAGATGCACTGCCACTTCCAGATACAATTGAGTCTCCGTATCCGTCTTCTCCGTCTTCTCCGTCTTCTTCGTCGTCTGCGCCTGTATTGACGAGTGCGTTCGGCAACATAGTTGACACCTGTTGCTTTGAAATCGCAACACACCACAAGGCAATTCATGCCAGGTTGGACATTCGCGAAAAGAACAGCCGTCGGCAACTCATCCCCCTTTTTGACAAACCTGCCTTTTCACGATTTTCCCAATTATTTCAACCACGAATCGTGGTTCACCATTTTGGGAAAATCGTGAAAAGGCAGGTTTGTCAAAAAGGGGGATGAGTTGCCGACGGCTGGAAAAGACAGGTTTTTCCGAAAAGGGGTGCGACAAATGCACGCAATGCGCGCTCGCTTTTCGTAGCAATCTCACCGAACGCGGAGGATGCGTCGACGGGGCAGCCGTCCGTAAATTTTGAGCACCCTCTCCAGACGTTTCAACGGTTGTCGGAACCTGCAGTCACGATTTCAGAGCAAGTGTTAAAGTGGGTGCACCCCGAGCAAAAGAAACACGACCTGTGTGTGCGACAAGGCATTGTCCGTTTTGTTCAGCTGACCGATGATTAACATCGCTGCAAATGTACCGAGTAAATGCGAGAAGAAAGCGCCCGGACATGACTTCATCGAGGCCATGTCGAGGACTCCCGCATTCCCTAACGATGTCAGTACTCCAGCATCGAGTCCCAGGCTCGCCACGAACGCCTTCAGTTCGTCGTTGCATTGGGGTGCATCCGTTGGTTGCGTTTTGTCCAGAGTGCGACGGCGGGTGATGTTCATGTCAATGTGCGCGTCATCGATGCCCGCGATCGTCAGCATGCTTACGTCCATGTTTGCAAACATGTTCATCGTGATGCGTTGATTGGAAAGGTCGTCGAATTTATATCCAAGATTGACCGTTTCCAGGTAACCTCGGAGTTCTTCGCACGGTTGGAAAGTCGTCGGCTGCACAAAAAGCACGCAAACGCGCACACAGTTCATCGCATCACCTCGAATGTTGCAACTTTCGCATGCATCTGTTCACTCGTAGACGCCTGCTGGCCCCGTGTTACCGTGATTTGCGCACCGTGGAGCGCAATTACAAATCCAGTGTCTTCCGCACCAGAATCGCGGACGCGTGTGCCGGTGCGCGCACTATTTGATCGCATCGCTCAGCGCATGTTTAATCACCGCACAGAATTCGCCTGGAACAAATGGAAATCATGTATTGACCGCATCCAACGGTGTTCGTGATCTAATGCGTCGTAAATCTAGGCAGAGTCGGTTGACGATTAGTACCTGCGGGTGAAGACAAGCCCACATGAGCAATGCGATGTCTGTGCGGAAGTTTTGCCTGAGATACTCCACCGAGAGCATCTGCAACGACTTGAAATCCGTCACGTGACGTTTTTGGAAGAATTCAACGATGTGTCTGTAGACTCCTGATGGATTGTCTAGATGGCAAAGTCCGTAGACGACCTTCTGAGCGAAATCATCCAACGTTTCGCCTGTCAGAGCATCAGTTCGATTTCGATAAATGCATGCGGTCGGCGCATTCGCACACGTCTCGGAAATTGAGTCGGAATGCACGTGACGACCGAGCGTCGGTTGCGTGCGAGCGTGGGTTGCGTGCGAGCGTCGGTTGCATGCGAGCGTCGGTTGCATGCGAGCGTCGGTGGTAAAAGAACACGTCCCATCCACTTTTAGAAACGAGTCGAAGCGTGATGTGGATGACGCACATTCGACACATCGTATACGCAAGATTAAACGCAATCTGTGCGCTACCGTAATCATTACGAATCGACGCATTCGCCCATTCGATTGTTACACGACGGCTTTACAAAAAGTTTCATCACGTGAGAAAGTTGGACGTTCCGACCTGCGTTCGCCATTGCCAATTTGCCACACGTTTCGGTTTCTTGTTGGATTTGGTTTGTTTGTTTTCGGGGATGACCCGTAAAATTACACAGTACTCGGTTGCACTCTCAGAGTCGGCGATGACACGTCGACAGGGTTGGGTCGGACGGCTGATGAATCGTGCGCCTAGCACGGTCCGAATCGACTATGAGAGTGTGACTTGGACGCCAACCACACGTGAACTGTCATACGGGCCGGTAACTCGCCCATCTTTTGGATTTGACAGATTGCTTGGCTTAGGACGGTTGAATTATTTTTATGAAATACTCGCATACGGGCCGTCGGCAACTAGTCCCCTTTTTTTCGACAATCTTCATTTCGGACAAATCACCAAAAGTGTCAACCTGGATTTGTGGTTGAGTCCCCGAAACAACATTTCCGAGAGATAGCCAGGCCGGATTGGGTAGGGACTTTACGGAGATGTACTCATACTCAGCAGTATGTTCGGTTCGTAAAATGGCCTACCCAATCCGGCCTGGCTATTTCTCGGAAACGTTGTTTCCCACATGATTTGTCCGAAATGGAGATTGTCGAAAAAAAGGGGACTAGTTGCCGACGGCTGATTCAAACGGCGTTTCGTGCCCGTGTGAGCATCTTTAAATCGGGGGATTTCGGGGTCTAGTCGCAAGCAGGTCAACATGCAACTATGTTAAAGAGGGTGTGTTATTTGGGGGTGTGTTCAATTGGGCGTGTTAAAGGTTAAATGGTTGCGTGTTAAAGGGGCGTGTTAAAGGGGTGTGTTCAATGGGGCGTGATAAATGTTAAATGGTTGCGTGTTCAATGGGGCGTGTTAAAGGTTAAATGTTGCGTGTTAAATGGTTGCGTGTTAAAGGCGGCGTGTTAAAGGGGTGTGTTAAAGGGGACGTGTCAAATGCGGCGTGTTAAAGGGGTGTGTTAAAGGGGACGTGTCAAATGCGGCGTGTTAAAGGGGTGTGAGGGGTGTGTTAAAGGGGACGTGTTAAAGGGGACGTGTCAAATGCGGCGTGTTAAAGGGGTGTGTTAAAGGGGACGTGTCAAATGCGGCGTGTTAAAGGGGTGTGAGGGGTGTGTTAAAGGGGACGTGTTAAAGGGGACGTGTCAAATGCGGCGTGTTAAAGGCTACGTGTTAAATGGGGTATGTACCCATGTGGGAAACAACATTTCCGAGAAATAGCCACGCCGGATTGGGTAGGCAATTTTACGAACCAAACACACTGGTGAGTATGCTCGCATCTTCGTAAAGTCCTTACCCAACCTCACCCAATCCGGCGTGGCTATTTCTCGGAAATGTTGTTTCCCACATGGGTATGTACTCAAACCATCTTTGCGACGCAAGTTGACGATGCCTTGAAGTTAGCATGCGCTGGATTTTCACGGTTTACAATTGTATGGTCCCCAAACGAAGATTTTGGAACGTCGAAAAATCATTCGATGGGTCGTTTTGGAAGCACTTTTCATACTACTAAGTGCTCTATTTGGGCTAAAAGTGATAAAAAGTGATTACAAAAGGTCTTACACATATTTGTCGACTTTCCAAAATCTTCGTTTGGGGAGCATACAATTGCAGGGTTGCTTTTTTGATTTGGCGCTGGGCGCTGTAGGTCCAATATTGTGATACCGTCCAACGGCTGACATGCGTGCATCGTTTTAACCTGGTCATTATCCATGTGGGAAACAACATTTCCTAGAGATAGCCAGGCCGGATTGGGTAGGGATTTTACGGAGATGTACTCATACTCAGCAGTATGTTCGGTTCGTAAAATGACCTACCCAATCCGGCCTGGCTATTTCTCGGAAACGTTGTTTCCCACATGGGTCATTATAGATGTGCGATGTAATCATCGAAAACATGTCGTGGACGCTATTCTTGTCAAGTGCCGTAGTTTCGGCGTATATGGAACTAATAGATTCGGCAAAGCTTTTACCGTCAACAGTTGATACGACCATCTTGTTGGTCAAGTCTGTCTTGTTCCCAACGATAATAAACTTTGCGCCAGGCGTCGCTAGTCGAATGTCGTGTGTCCACTGTTGTAGGGACTGGAATGACTTCTGGTTCGTCAAATCAAACATGGCGACGCATCCGGCCGAGTTGCGGTAATACTATGCTCCCCAAACGAAGATTTTGGAACGTCGAAAAATGTGTGGGTAATCATTTTGTAAGCACTTTTCATCACTTTTAGCCCAAATCGAGCACTTGGGAGTATGAAAAGTGCTTACAAAATGCCTTACCCACATATTTTTTCGACGTTCCAAAATCTTCGTTTGGGAGCCATAAATACGCCGCTGCGATTGACTTGTACATCTCCTGACCAGCAGTATCCCAGATTTGTAGTTTGATGCGAATGTCTCCCACTTGAACGAATCGAATCCCAAAGTCTACAGTGACTCTACACCAACTGTGAGTGCACGTCCGACTTGAAGTTGTCGTGCAGAAAGCGATGGACGACCATAGTAGCGACCAAAAATTGCGCGATTTCAGGCCCCCCTACTTAACGAAGAGCATCATCATACGTGAGTACTTGAATTTGGGCAAAACATCTCAATTTATTTTGAATCATTTCGATTCGGAAGAATGAAATTAATAGCTTGCCCAAATTCAAGTACTCACGTATAATGATGCTCTTCGTTAAGTAGGGGGGCCTGAAATCGCGCAATTTTTGGTCGCTACTATGCCGAGGGCTGAAAGTGCGACTTTTTTGTTCGCCACAATGGTTTAGAACCAAAATCATTGCTTTTGTTGTTATCGATTTTTCTTATCTACCTTTTCATACCACTTTCGACCGAGGCCTGAAATTGCGACTTTTTTGCTAGCCACAATGCTCGAGTTGCGACCTCCTGGTTACACACACACACACATCTGAAGCGAGTATCCCAAGCAGAGCGACGTTGGCCCACGACTGATGGTCGAGGGGGTGTACCATGCTAACTATCCAACTCTGGGGCTTCTCGTTGTTCGCCACAATGGGATTGGGTAAGGACTTTACGCCAGCCTTCGGCAAATCATCCCCCTTTTTGACAAACCGGCCTTTTCACGATTTTCAACCACGAATCGTGGTTCACCATTTTGGGAAAATCGTGAAAAGGCCGGTTTGTCAAAAAGGGGGATGAGTTGCCGAAGGCTGGCGTAAAGTCCTTACCCAATCCGGCGTGGCTATTTTTCTCGCCAATGTTGTTTCCCACATGGAGCGAGAACTGGAATAGTCATCGCAGTCACAACCAACTGGAACGGGATCAGTCATCGTAGTCACTACGGGATGGGTAACTAACGCAGTCACAACGGGAGGTGTAACGAACGAAGTTATCGCAGTCACAAAGGGAGCGGTAACGAACGAAGTTATCGCAGTCACAAAGGGAGCGGTAACGAACGCAGTTATCGCAGTCACAAATGGAGCGGTAACGAACGCAGTTATCGCAGTCACAAATGGAGCGGTAACGAACGCAGACCTTGCAGTCTTCTTTCCTGCGTACTATCTAGGCGGTGGCCATCTCGTCTTTACGTTGCTTTTATCGGTTTTCGCATCTTCTAGCGCCACTTTACGCCCTGCGTGGGCAGGGCGAGCTTTCGTTCAGGCGATCGCGCGGGAGCACATTTTTCGGCTCGTCCGAAATGTTGAGCAGCTTGCCGTGCTCGAAGTGGAACGCGCTCATCGCCTTGGGCAGAGCAACTGGGCCCACAGCAGCAGCAGGCAGGCGGCTTTTTCGCATATTCCACTTCCAGCGCCTCTTTACAACGCATCGTTTCTTGAAGTTGACGCGTATTCTTCTGGTGTAGTCGCATCGTTAGAAGCGTATTCTTCTGGGTTAGTGTGTCTATCTTGCTTTCCAACGCTTTACGCCGGTATCTCTCGGATGCAATCTCTTCTTTCAGGCGTTGTACAGTGGCGTCCTGTTCTAATTTTTCTTCGTCGTGTTTCTGTGTCCATTTTTCTTTCATGCGTTGAAAAGTGGCGTCCACATCTCTCTTTCTCTCTTCTTCCAGGCGTATCTTTTCGGCGTCCATAGACTCATTAAGTCGCTTTTCGTTTCCCGTAAGCCGCTGAAATTTCGCTTGACGTTCCGCTTCTTGCTTCTGGCGTGCTTCTTTAATCTTGGCGGCGGCCTCCTTCGAGGAGTTCACACGTTCATCTTGTCTGCTCGGCTGAGTAAATTTTTCTATGTTGTACCAACCACCATCCCCTGACGTCTTGTAGTGTACGAGCTTCAGCATTTCGACGCTTCGGAAAACGTTTGCGTCGTCTTCTGTCCAAAAGCAGTTGCTCATCGCAACGTCGACAAATGCAACGCTCGGCTTCTGCGAAGTAGGGTGGATGCAATCGAGCACAATTTTGCCAGTGTGATGGTCCGACCCTGACTGTTGGAACGCAGGGTAGTTTTGGGAGTCATGAGTTTGACAATGACCGATGACCACTAAGTTGTACTTCAATTCGCTGATCAATTTGCAACGGTCGGGGCTAAGAGCGTATAATCTGGTCCATAGCGGACTGTGTTTCTCGTTGGTAAGGATACCATGCCAACTCTGTTTGGCGATCGTGTCGTGCAAGCCTTGTGCTTGGCTTTCGACTGTCTGTTGCAAAAGGGTGCACCATTTTAGGAGTTCACTGCGGTCGTCTTCGCGGTGAAACCCTCCGTGCACCACGGCGACTTCCTTGTTGGCGTTGGTTGTTTCTAGCGACAACATAAAATAGGGCGACACTTCATAAAACGGACTCAGTACTTTGGACCGGTTCTCACTGTCACCGAAGAATGTCTTGGCCGAAAAGTCGACGTAATTGTCCCAAAAATAGGCATCATTTAACAGGACGGAGTGCAAGTCGTGATTGCCAATTGTAAACAGTACGTTCGACTTGATTTTCAAGGCCTGAATCCGGAGGTTGTACAAAAAGCATAGGCTCAAAAATTCGAAAGAGCCCACTGTGTCATTGAGCTGCGTCTTTTGAAAATCTTTGCACATGCGACAACCGTCCACTATGTCGCCAGCGATAACGAACAACACCTTAGAACCCCCTTTCCAAGTCGTATTGCATATTATGTCCGGGTGGTATACGTCGTCCGAGTACGGGTCGGCCATCTTACCATTGATTTGGGGCAGTTCAATCAGTCTTGAATCGCTAAGCAACTGCAGAAGCTTCCTAAAGTCGGCGTGGAGGTCGCTCGTGATATAGACTTGGTCGTACTGCTCGCAGTTTATCACGTGGCTCTTGCACACGAAGGGCGAAATCTTCTCTAACTTGGATATGAAGTTAATCGTCCGCTTAGCACGAATGTCGTCCAGTGAGTCTTTGAACTCATCGCATGAAATTAGATATTCGTCTAGCGATGCATCCGATGGTCTTTCATTCGCAGTGGGTTTCGTCATTTATATACATAATAATACAAAAAAATTATCATAATCCGTCCAAGACGGACGAATGTCCGCCCAATATTTACAAAAGGAATGTGCACATACGAAGTGCGAATTTTTGTAAACGCCCGTTGGCATAGTAGCGAGCAAAAATTGCGCGATTTCAGGCCCCTACTTAACCATAATCCGTCCAACGGGCGTTTCCACAAATTCGCACTTCGTATGCGCACATTCCTTTTCTAAATATTGGGCGGACATTCGTCCGTCTTGGACTGATGATGATTAACGAAGAGCATCATCATACGTGAGTACTTCAGCCGTGTGCCACTCATCCCCAGAACGCAGTGGGTGCACCGCTCCGAGATTCGGCGCAATTCCGTCGAGGGTGGGTCTTACGGTTGCTTCGGAGGCGCCCTCCATATCCACCTCGGCGCGAACGCGACCCTTTGCGAGTCGGTGATCCATGCCAACGTGGCCACGGGAGGGTCCAAGGCAATGGTTAAAATATTTGTCGATTTGTTCGAAATGGAGATTGTCCAAAAAAGGGGGACTAGTTGCCGACGACTGGTCAAATCGGCGTTTCGTGCCCGTATGCGCATCTTTAAATCGGTGATTTCGGGGTCTGGCCACGCCGGATTGGGTAGGCCATTTTACGAACGAAACATACTCACGAGTATGAAACATGTTCGTAAAATGGCCTACCCAATCCGGCGTGGCTATTTCTCGGAAATGTTGTTTCCCACATGGTGTTCGATAACACACCTTGTGATTTTCGGGCCAAGAGTTACAAAAGTGCATATCGCACACCGCCCTCGAATCGAATCGGTTGATGTGCGATATTGTTTTTGTGATTTTCTGGCCAAGAGTTCCAAAGGTGCATATCGCACACCGACCGCCTTCGAATCGAATCGGTCGGTTTTCGATACATATCTTGTGATTTTCGGGCCAAGAGTTACAAAAGTGCATATCGCACACCGCCCTCCCATCGAATCGGTCCAGCCGTCGGCAACTCACCCCCGCCCCGTTTTGGACAAAAAATGCCTTTTCACGAATTCCATTAAATTCGGAACCACGAAGTGTGGTTGAAATATTTGGGAAAATCGTGAAAAGGCAGGTTTGTGTGTCCAAAACGGGGGTGAGTTGCCGACGGCTGAATAGGTCGGTGTTCGATACATATCTTGTGATTTTCGGGCCAAGAGTTACAAAAGTGCATATCGCACACCGCCCTCGAATCGAATCGGTCGGTGTTCGATACACATCTTGTGATTTTCGGGCCAAGAGTTACAAAGGTGCATATCGCAGTGATAATCGCACACCGCCCTCGAATCGAATCGGTCGGTGTTCGATACACATCTTGTGATTTCTGGCCAAGAGTTACAAAGGTGCATATCGCACACCGCCCTCGAGTCGAATCGGTCGGTGTTCGATACACACCTTGTGATTTTCGGGCCGAGAGTTACAAGAGTGCATATCGCACACCGCCCTCCAATCGAATCGGTCTGTGTGAGATATTGTTTGTGTGATTTTCTGGCCAAGAGCATTGTGGCGAACAAAAAAGTCGCACTTTCAGCCCTCGGTCAAAATGGGTATGAAAAACGTAGATAAGAACATCGATAATGACAATAAGCAATTTTTGGGAGTTTTAATGCAACTCAATCGACTGTAATGTCCATTGTCCTTTCATTATGATGTGATTTACGACCAAATCATTGCTTGTTGTGCTTATCGATGTTCTTATCTAGGTTTTTCATACCCATTTTGACCGAGGGCTGAAAGTTATGCTCCCCAAACCAGCCGTGTGCCACTCATCCCCAATTTTGACAAACCTGCCTTTTCACGATTCCTCCAACTATTTCAACCACAAATCGTGGTTCACCATTTTGGGAACATCGTGAAAAGGCAGGTTTGTCAAAATTGGGGATGAGTGGCACACGGCTGCCCCAAACGAAGATTTTGGAAGTCCGAACCAACATTTCAGAATATGTTTTCGAAGCACTTTTCAACGATTCGTCGCACAAATCAGGTACTCACACCCGTGAAAAGTGCTTCGAAAATGCACTCTGAAATGTTGGTTAGGCCGTCCAAAATCTTCGTTACCCCGGTTTGGGAGGGCTAAAAGTGCGACTTTTTGTTCGCCACAGTGCGACTGCGACGTATACGTTCCGATGCGGCTATTGTTTCCTATTTTGCGTTTTCCGAGCTTATTGCCGTTTCAAACGCTCGAAAGAACCCCAGCATAAAAAACGTGGCTTTTTCATCCATGTGCGTGAATAGTTCCCTGAACGTTGCTTGGTCAATAATCTGCTCACGCTTGTGGTTCGTTTTCATGGATGTAAGCCAGTACCCGCACACGTTGACGTCCAATAAATGGGGAGGAGTGGCACACGCCTGGTCGAAATGCGATGCGCATCTTGAGATTTTTCTGGCCAAGAACTACAAACCGAATATCGCACTTCGACCAACCGAACGGAATCGGTCGAAGTCAGTCGTCGGCAACTAGTCCCCCTTTTTTGGACAATCTCCATTTCGAACAAATCGACAAACATTTCAACCTGTGTTTGTGGTTGTCACTTTTGTCGATTTGTTCGAAATGGAGATTGTCCAAAAAAAGGGGGACTAGTTGCCGACTACCATAGTAGCGAGCATAAATTGCGCGATTTCAGAACCCCTACTTAACGAACACGAACGAGTATGTGTGAGTACTCCCAATCAATCTGTCGATTTGTTCGAAATGGAGATCGTCCAAAAAAGGGAGACTAGTTGCCGACGACTGCTATACATGGGGACCAGCCGTCGGCAACTCACCCCCGTTTTGGACAAACCTGCCTTTTCACGAATTTTATGCTCCCCAAACCAGCCGTGTGCCACTCATCCCCAATTTTGACAAACCTGCCTTTTCCAGCCGTCGGCAACTCGCCCCCATTTTGGACACAAACCTGCCTTTTCACGAATTTTATGCTCCCCAAACGAAGATTTTGGAAGGCCGGACAAACATTTCAGAGCACGTTTTCGAAGCACTTTTCAACGTTTTCTAGCCAGAATCGGGTACTCACACCCTTGAAAAGTGA
>Ga0209358_10002740_pt1 | contig 13262 bp, 30 predicted proteins | sample LauGreFa1BDMLBSN_2_FD_187574 | JGI IMG/M metagenome (GOLD analysis project Ga0209358, IMG submission 187574) | Freshwater lake microbial communities from Lake Michigan, USA - Fa13.BD.MLB.SN (SPAdes) (version 2) | ecosystem: Environmental > Aquatic > Freshwater > Lake | place: Lake Michigan, USA...
GATTATTACTGACACAATCTCCTTTATAAACACTTCTGTTTACCTCATCTAACATAAATTTTAAACTTGGTTGTAACTTCATTGTTTTACTACAACTAAAAGCAATACCATCAGCAACATTTATTGTAGGGTAAGGCTACCCATATTTTTCTCATATTTCTATGAGGATCGGACTATATCATCACTTATTTTTATTATAAGTGGAGGATGCTCTGGGCTCACCTTAGTGTCCCTAGTCTCTGAACCTTCCCTGATCTTCCCCAGGGCTCGGCTGCTGATTGACATATCATTTCTGACTTAGCTTTCCAGCAATTCTTCCTCTTTATTCAGGACCCTTTTTAAATTATCAATCAATAAGTTTAATTCCTCAAATGATAAATTTCCTTTAGCTGTATTAGCTTTTGCAGAAATTACCATTACATTACCCTTTACATAACCTTTTTCACATATAATTCTATCAATTGTAGGGCTATTAGGACCAAGTTTACCATCACCAACAAATAATGGTATATTTAACAATGGACAATTTTCTGGTATAATTATATCAGATTTATCTATATTAAAATTTAATCCTTTTTTAATAGCTCTCTGTCTTGCGTGTATTAACATCACTTTTCTTGGATCATTTCTATGCAAAGTTTTTCTTTTTTTAGAACCTGAATACTCTTCTGTATTTACAGTTAATAAAGAACATTTTTTACATTCTGATCTGTAATATAATGTAAGAATTTTTTTAGATTCATCTTTTGTAGAAGGACTTGGCATTCTAAGTCTGCTACTAAAATTAGATAAATCTAACCAATTATTACATTTTTTACATTTTCTAGTGTTGTTTTTAGAATTATAATTTCTCAAAGGTGCAATTCTAGGTTCCATATACTATATATTTATAGTCTAAGGTACAACTTATTTTTTAATAATCAAAATTTTAATCAATCCTGACCTACTATTACAACTTTAAGATCATCATAAGGACATTCTTTAAATGCTCTGAATACATCTCTTAAAGGAGGAGTAAATCTTCTATCTAATAAACTTTCATTAGCCAGTGACTGTATTATATTTTTAAAATCAGAACTATATATAAAAGTTCTTAATACTCTGGCCCATCCAGAAGGAACTAAATCTTCATATAATTTGTCTACAATTTTGTCTAATTCTAGTTTTTCTTTCATAATTTTACAATTGTAATTTAAACTAAGCCAACATGATTAAAGTTAAAGAAATGAAAGATGATGCCATTGTTCAAGTACCTGTAAGTAAAGGTTATTACATAATGGTTAAAAACTTAGCCTATATTCTTTTGAATAAAATGATTCAAGATAAAAAATCTGAAGAATATCTTAAAGAAATAGGTGTTAAAACATATGTTGAACTTGATGATGATCAAAAAGCAATGCAAACTGTAACTTTATTGGTTGCTGAAATTGAAGCTCAAGCAGTAATTCAGAAACAATTTCAAGATAAAGAAGTATTACAACCAGGAGATGAAGGATTTGAAGCTCCTACTGAAGGTTAACATTCAATTCAACTCCTATTTCAATACAAGCTTGAATAGTTAGCATAAGCTGGTCTTTGGTACACTCTGCAAATGATTTGCAAAACTCACCTTCTGAGTCTGTGTAGCAAAGACCAGATCTTTCTTTGACAATCTTTTTCATTTCTTCAAAAGTATAGCCAGATTCTTTGGCTAACTCTCTAATACATGCATGCACTTTATTAATCTGTGCTCTACTGTGATCTGCATTAGCTAGATCAATATACATTTCTACTTCCTGTCCTTCAGGTAATTTCTGTAGGAACAATTCATAAGCCAGCTTATCCTTCGGATGGGCATAAGTAAGCTTACCTTCTTTTTTTATAAGTTTACCTGTGTACATATTCTCAGTGTTTCAAGAAAACTAAATAAACTTTCTGCATCTTTAATAAGTATCTTATCTACTTCAAAGCAATCTACAGTCCAATTATCATCATCAATTTCTTCAGTTGAATCAGAAACTAATGTGATACCATCTACTACATCAAGAACATAGTAATAAAAGTCTTTATCATTACCACTTTCTTCTTTGGGAACATCTCTTCTGGTAAATCCAGCATTAATTAAATCTTGCTCTTTCATAATTTGTGTTTCATTTTAAACATCATTAACTCCGGTGTTGCAATTTTAAGATAGTTATCTTTAATATGATCTACATACCAAGGTGATTCAAGTTTTTCTTCTCTTAATTTCCCAAACTGTTTTAAACTTAAAACAGCAATATAAATATTATCATCATCAGCTTGTAACATCTCAAATATTCTATTGTTTTCATCTTTAGTAATTATCTCAAGAAGCTCTAATAAATTAAGTTCTAGTTTGTATACAAATAACCATTCTTTCTTGTTGAGAAAATCATACCTTGGAGAAAATATATTTACTTGATGCTTAAATAAAATAAGATATATATCATTTTGTACATCTTTTGCTAAAGTAACATGTAATCTAAGAAGATCTTTTGCTAAATACAATATTTCTTTAGCAACATCAGCCTTTATATCACTGTTTCCCATATACAAGTAATATTACTAATAATCGGAACTCTTCAATTATCCTATAGAACAACCCTTTCATGACTGTAATACTTGATGAATACAATTTTCCACAATAAGATTCCATGTACCTGTTGTGTCACATTCTTCTTCATGTGGGAACATTAAGATTACTTTATTAACTTGTTCAGTAGTTAATTTTTTCTTGATGCTATTAGCTACTACTACTACATCAATTTCAGATATATTACTTATCATAACTTATTGTATTAAATTTTCCATGTTCAGACCCTGGTCTTCCATTAATTCTCCAATCATTTCAAATACTCTATCTAGAGTTTCTTGACCTGATAAATTATCAAAATCAATCATATACTCTATTTTTCTTTTTACATTGACTTTTAGTTCCCACAGTACTAAAGCCATACCAAGAGCATTACTCATTCTTTTATGATCCATCATATCTTCTGGATCATTCATGTCAAACACAAATGTTGCTTTCATACTCTTTTATTTAAATAATTATAATTTCTAATATGTGTGATTCCAGTTTCTTCACTACATAAACCACATTCTCCAATAAAGAATGTACAGATCTGTGCTTTATCTTTCTGTTCTTCTGTAAGATATTTTACTCCACATTTTACACAGACATAATCAGATTTTTTATTCTTCTTCTTTGTCATAAATTTCTTTTTCTTCAGGACTAAGTTCTTCATATTTAGGTATAACATAACCAATAATCATTTCATTTTCAGTATAATATTCTTGATTTTTATAACCAAAACAAATACGGTTAGTTTCAAGTTGTATACTTCTTTCTCTTTCAAGTTGCATTTTAGATTCATTACTAAAATACTCTTCATTATACTTTCTTTTTTTAAGAATAAGTATTATCAAAAGATACAATTCTGAATCTTTTTCAAGTTTCATAAGTGTATTGAGTAGTGCATTAGTTGTATACCTACAATAATCAATTTGATAAAACTCATTTTTTGTTTTCATATCAACTTTTTATGTTTATAACAATCTATACATATGTGATACCCAGGATTTACACTTGGTACATATGTGTGTTTACAAAACAATCTTTTAATTTTTTTCCACATTTTCTTTTAGTTTTAAGTTAATAGCTTTTTCTAAATCTTTGAAGCTAAATCTATGCTTTTCAGGATCATTGTTAGGTCTTGCAATGTAGTTATTCCAAACTTCTACTGCAATTTCATGCGCTGTGTCCATAATTACTTGATATTACTTAATGGATAACAATCTTCAGTACAAGCATCTAATTCATCTATGCTATAACTAGAATCTTTATTTTGTTTTTCATACATTGCTTCTATTTTAGCTTTTAATGCAGCTTCTACGTGCATTTTAGCAAATTCAATCATTACCATTTCATTGAAATCAATCCATGAGATTGTTGGGTCACTTTCATTATGCCTTTTTCTGCAAAATTCTTTTGCTGTTGGTATCTGTTCCATACTATTTCTTTTTAAATTGTTTTCCAAAAGTATATCCTACATAAAACCATAAGACAAAACCTATATGAATTATTAATAATGTTAGTGTAGTCATAACTATTTCTTTTTAAAGTGACCTAACCGCACGCACATAGCTCGCGTTGTTCTTATTGGTGTAGTTGGCAATCCCATCGAAGAAGTAGAAGTACCACGCGAGGTTGTGGTTGAACTCCGTACTACTCCAATATACACCTTCAGTAATTACTTTGTTATTGCGCATAATAAAGCATTCCTCAATGGTTGGTAATCTCCAATCATCCCCTAAACTTTTTGCATATGCTACTGCATCATCCCATTTTAATTTATCATTTGACATGATAAGGTCCACTTCAAACTTATAATTCTTTTCTACAATTACAGGTTCAACTTTTTTTCTTAATTCTTTAGGAACATATACTATTCCATTTATTACTACTTCCATACTATTTATTTTTAAATTGTTCAAACCATTCTTCAAAAGTAGTATCACTTTCTCTACCTTGATATAATCTACCAACATGAAAAGATTTTCTTAAATCTTCCTCACTATACATTCTTTTAGCTTGCCATTTAGCACCAGCAATCCAATTATCTGTTTTACATAGATTTGGGTCAGCAAGATTACCAGCAGCTTCTTCTAATGTTTCTTGTTTCATATTATTTCTTTTTAAGTATTAAACACCCATTTTTATCTAGATACGGTATCTGATTAGGATTGTTACATCCCTCTTCATCACACCCAAATTCCAATCCACATTTATAAGTGTCTGATGGATGAGGACATACCATATCAATCTCAACCTCTATTTCTGTTGGTTGTTGTAGTGATTGGATTAATATGTCGTAATGTTCATTATATGTTTTTTCAGATTCTAATGTTTCATAACCAGCTTCAAATGCTTTCATTATATCTTCAACAGTAAACAACTTATCTTTATTAAGTTCCATTGCTTTGTTGAAGCCTTCTATATATGCACTAACAGCCAAGTTATGTTCATGTTCTCTATGTTTTGGCTTAATCACTATATATTCATCAGCCAACTTCTCAACATCAACAACTCCAAATATCTCATCACAGTTTTGTTTGGATAATCTTTTATATGGTGACTCTTGAGTTGTAGCTACACAGCTATCATCTTCTCCATAGAGTTTATACTCCTCACCTAGTTTCATTAAAATCATAATGGTTTAGTTTAAAATATATATCTTATTGTGTTCCAGGGTAATATCTCCTGGTGTAATTTTTTAAACTCCTCAATATAATGTGCTTTAAGAGCATATTTATACCTCAAGTTAGCACCTCCATACTGAGATATTTTCTTCTCTTGTATTTCTGGTTTCCAAAGCAAACTTTCTCCGGGAAGATTATTAGCAAGATTAGCATAATGCTTATCTACATTGTGAGTTAAAAATATTACTTCAGCTTTTACTCTGCTATCAGCCCAACCATTCATTGAGGCCATTGCTTTAATATCCATAAATAAATTTTCATATTTTAGTCCCCAACCTTCAAAACCTTCCTCTACAATAACAGGACTAAAGTTTAAATGAACCTCATAACCCGCATTAAGAAACCATCTTACAGCAGCAAGCCTATCAATAATATGATCAGTTCCTGGTTCAAGCTGTTGTCTATATTCTTCAGGCATCATACTGAATCTAATTCTTACCTTACCTTGAGGATTAAAAGTTAAGAACTTTTCATTGACATACTTAGTAGCAAATGATGCCATAGCTCTTGGATGTAAGATAAAGAAATCAAAGATTCTCTCCCACTGATGGTATTTAGCATGTAGAGCAAAGTCTTCATTGCAAGAGATATCATAAGTGATATACTCTTCATGTGTTTGATTTGGTTTTTCCACATCAGCAAACCATGCATGATCACTGATAGCTGTTAATATATCTCCATGATTTTTAGCAATAGATAAACCTGTAGGTTTATTTCTTTTCATGTAGCAGTAACTACAGTTATATAAACAGCCGTGCCCAAAGGACGGTGAAATATAATCTGTAGATCTGCCACTGGGTCTAATAAGCATTGACTTTCTAGACACCTGTGTAACTAAACTCATTAAATCAATCTGTTAATTCTTGATACTCTTTGAAATATTTTCCTAAATATTCACTGTAACCAGCATGAGCATAGCTTCTGTCAATATGTAATAAGTATTGAGCTCTTGTCATTTTATGTCCTCCTACAAATTCTAAGTATAATTTGTAATCAAGTACACTATGCTGCCATTTTTCAAAATGTGCAAAACCTTTCTTGCTTCCCAAACTTTTAGTAGGTCTTACTCTAGGATGTCTCATACCAAATAAATTATTATTTGTTTTAAACAAGTTACTACACATGTTACTTTCTTGCCGTACAATAGCATATGCTATCTCAGGATGATGTATATTCTTTTCTAGAATATAACTTACTAGTAGTTCTCTATCTAATTTAGAACTATCTACTGCTACTACATCTGTAGTATCTTTAATCACTTTCTTTACAACCTTAATTTTTTTATTTTCACTTTTCCCTAAGCTTACTAAACCAGTTGTAAATACTGCAATCATCACAAACATTACTGTTACTCTCATATACATATTTTTTAAAAATGCAGGAATCCCACCTGCTATACCCTGTTGTAATCCGCAAGGCTTAGAGCTACTTATTCACTCCCGTGTAGTCAGAACAGGACTTGAACCTGTCTTTGAGCCCCATGACAGAGCTTACGGAGTAATTACACTTACTCATCTCTAGGGATGTGAACCCATTCCGTATTGGATAAACCTTATTCCACCACCTGACTAAATACCACTTACTAAAAATACCGCTGCGGCAAACTTCAGTGGTTATACATACACATATCTAAATTTACACAGCATCTTATAGAGTAAACTCTATTGTGGAATCCATTTTTGAATGTGTAGTATAGTTTGTTTTAACTTGCAGAGGTTGGTGTCCGTATTTATATCCTAAGAGATAATCCATAGACGTGAGTAGCAAGATGCAATCTCTCCCATTAACCAGCGAAGTTGTAGTCAGGGCCTGATTCGAACAGGCTCAAAGGACCGCTCCTTTATTAGTCACACAAAGTAATTACTCCTTGCTTTACCTACCGTATAATGCTTAAGTTAACATCCACATTATCAAAGTTATTCCATTAACACCTGACTATAAATAACAGGAAGCACCTGTTCAGATTGTGTGAAGCACTAACACATTTTTGGAACTTAATCCGAGCAGCTACCCATGCCTTTGAGTCAATCTGTAAGAGGTATTTCTACCTTAGCATCTGATAAAGCTCACATGCAAACTTTGAAGTTGAGAGCTTCTATGTTGTGTAGAACCATTCATTATCTACCGTAATTTGCATCTTCCTTTCTCAAGGGAACAAAACATTTTTTAGACTTTTTTTCTTTTTCATCAAGCTTGTTGAAATACTCAAGCCTCTCTGCTATCTTCTTGTTTACCAGTTGATTGTTGTCTGGCATAGTGTTCTCCTTCTTCATTTTCTTTTTGTTTTAGAATATCAAGAGCTTCTCCAAGAGATAAACCATCAGGTGTAACACCAGAGTTTATCAGATCCATGTAGATCTGTTTAATCTTCCCCATTTTGTGTACCTCTCATGATTGCACCAATAATACCTTTAAAAGGATCATTTTCTTCTTTACCAAGTCTATGACCAACTAAAAAACATACAAATGCAAGCTCATTAGGATGTGTTACACCTTTACTTGCTTCAGCAAGTATATTTGTTATAGACTCATGAGCACAAGCTGTTTTTGTTATTGCATACAACTCACTTTTTCTTTCAGGTGTAATACCTAATGTACCTGTGATAGTATCATCTGCATCATCAATAATCTTAACTGTAAGATAGTCTTGGTAATCAGGTAAAACTATTGTTGTTTCTTTTTTACTAAATAATTGAGAGATCCAACTCTTCTTCTTTGACTGTGATTTCTTGTTTTTCATAAATTTCTAAAGGTATAAAGCGTGAAGCACTATAATATTCATACGGAAAAGAATCTGGAGAAAGAGACACTTCCTCCAATTCAAATCCTAATTCATTGCCCATAAGTGCTAATTGAACAATTTGTTTTACAGTATATACATTACCTTGAACTATCCATTCTGTAAGAGGAATCTTACCTGGTTTATTCTTGTCATTAATACAAACTACTTTAAGCATACTCTTTTATTTCAGATTTTAACTCCATCTGTTCTAAAGATGTGTTAATCTCTAACATATCCATATAATTACCAGATACAATATCTACTGAACCTTTACCATCTGCTATAAGCGCGCATTGTTCTGCTTGATGGGCATCATGATTACAAAATCTAATTAAGCATGCAATAACATATAAGAAATCATGGTGATCATCATTATGCAAAACAATCTTGTGTGTTTTAGTATCTTCCATATTATAATTTATGGAATTTTTTTCAGTATCCAACATTAATATATTACATTAAATGTTTTGTAAGTTACTTTAGTTTGGTCAAATCCTTCTAAAGCTTGCTTAACCCAATGTTCATCAATAGTATTTTTATAACATAAAATATGTACTACTGCTGTCTCATCTGGATTAAGTCTCAATAATCTACCAATTCTTTGGGCAGACTTTCTCTCATTACCATAAGCATGAAGAATAATACCTTGTCTAAGATCAGGAATATTAACACCTTCACTCAACTGATGAACAGTAGAAAGACAGTTAATCTTACCTTCTTTAAACCAAGTTAAACAATCTTCACTTTCTTTATTACCACTATGGTAAGAGTAAGGAGATAATAAATCTGCTTGCTCCTGTGTATTTGCAAAGACAATAACTTTATTCTTCTGAGTAATGCTTGCTAATAATTTCTTAGTGTATCTTTCTTTACTAGGATACTCCATAAGAGCGCGCATTCTCATGACTCTGAGCATTTGTAATTGACCAGCACCAGACTCAACTCTTTGAGACCAATACTGATAATTTAATTTCTCTGAGGTCAGGAAACTGTTATTCTTATTCTTTACTAAATAATCTTTCTTATCGGACAACTCTACCATATGAACAAATATCTTATAATCATTTAAGATATTATTCTCTACTGCATCATCAGCTTGGAAAGAATATACAACAGGACAGAAATCATTTACCATTCTACCCTTTTCAGAGCCATGGTGTTTAGGAGGAGTACCAGTAAGACCCAGTATCTTTCCTTTGTAGTTCTCTAAGAAGAATCTATGTGAATCCAAAAGACTGTGTACTTCATCCAAATAAACAATATCATAATCATTAGGATCATGTTTGTTTATGCTTAGATAAGTAGTAAACACAATTCTTCCAAGTAAATGAGCTTTATCAAATTTACCTGCATCATCAATCCATGATATGAATATAGATTTCTTTGGTGCTACAACCAAAACTTTCTGAAGAGGTGTAGTATTTCTTTCTACATGTGTCAAACCAACTTTGGTTTTACCAACACCTGTACCCAATACTATTGTACACCTTCTGTGATCATCAGTTTTGCTGATAGCTATATCTTGTACATCATCTTTTGTAATCATTTTAATTATTTTAACCAATTCATAACTCTTGCATCTTCTGGATTTATACTTTTAACCATTTAAATCCATAAGCTTTTTTTTGTTTACCCGTAAAACAATTTTTTATTGCTGTACTAGTATTAATACACAGCTCTTTTTTTACTTCTTCTAAAGTAGTAAATGTATTAATTAAACAATCATCTAAACTATATTGATATATTAAAGGTTTATGTGTTATCAAAATACTATCTGTAAAACTCCATAAATAACCTCCTGCACTTTTTCTTTTACCGGAAGCAGAATTACTAATTGAAGCTCTATCAATAAATGTTATGTCTGAAGCTTCTTGTATAGATTCATATTTTTTTAAAAACCTTCCTTGTTTATCAAATTGATAAATAGGAACTTTTATAGCATTGTATACAGTTTCAGGTAATTTTTTACCTTTCATTCTAATACTGGTAGCTTTTTTTCTTTCAGCAGTATAAACTACAGTAGGACATCTTGCAGTTTTACTTGAGTTATATGTAGGATTTAATAAATCAAGATAATATTGTTCTCTTTCAAGAATAATTTTTCTATTATCTGTGTCTACAATTTCAAGTATTTCAAACCGGATACCTTTAATCCCATACTTATTTACAACATTCTGTAAATATCTAGAATTATGTGATTTATGTTCTAAAAAATGTAAATGCTCTAGAAATCTTCTATAAAAACCTTTTTGACAGTCTTTTACTTTTCTGTTACCAGAAGCACTACCAATATAAAAAGCATCAGGTTTATTAATATGACTGATTTTATAAATACCTAGTTTTGTAAGATTGTCTAATATAGACACATCATATACATAATTTAATAGTTTACTCATGTCACAAATATATGACATTTTCTACATATAACCAAACTACTTAAGCCACCCCATTAACCTAGCTTCTTTACTGTGTAAATGTATCCAGTCATGACAATTTCTACAGACAGGTAACCAAGTACTTTGTACTAAATAGAATGCATCTCTATTGGCTCCTGCAAATGTGTGGTGGACATCAGTTGTTTTTGTAGAACAACCAGCAACACTAACCTTACACATAGTATTTTCACTAAGGAACTTATACCGGAGTTTTAAATACTCAGCATCTTGTTTTTTTCTCTTATCAGATACTGTAGGAATTACATTTTTATGTTCAGGATCACCTGACTTAACTTTAGCCCAACAGTATTGACAATACTTATTTCCTTCATGATTTTTCCATATGACAGATTCTTTGTTGCAACCACTGCAAACTTTAAGATTTTTCATCCATTAAATCTAATATGGTTTCTGTAATTTCTTTTACTTTCCCAGGAAATCCTGATTCTGTACCTGACCAATTGCTACCTGCTAATAAGCCTTGTGTAACTGAATTAATAACATATTCTCTTTTTGTCAGTCCTACTTGAAGAAAGCCAGCATGTACCGTAGCAAATGCTGGCTGATTATCATTTTTTCTCATTGTTGGTTTTTATTTTTCCAAAGATAAGAAATTTTTAGGTAAGATACCTTCAAGCATAAACAACTCAACTAACTGATCCTTATGTATACACAAGTCTTTGAAAGTTAATGTGTTCTTGTAATTAGCATCCATATCTTCATAGCTATTTAATTCACTTATAAGTGAACTATTAGGAAATAAAGACAGTAATAATTTATCAGTTAACTGTTTTGTTACTCTGTGTTTGTAGTTATTAACAACTAACTGTGCACGGTTATAAACATTATGTATGCGGGACTTCTTCTTACTGCACATACCATTAAGCTCATTTACTGATAGAGAGTCTATACCATATAGTGCTCTTTTGTAAAGATAATTCTGATAAGTGTTATACTTATCTTGTTCAAAATCCTGATATTTCACAGGTTTTGTTATATAATCTTTGATGTCTTGTTTTAGCTTTTCCATAATCATATACATTTTTAAATCATAAAATAATTTACTTAAACAGATTCTTTCAAATCTTCTTCACTTAACTCAGATATATCCAATAGAGAACCTAATAATGATGTACTAAGCATTGTTGCCGGACTTTCAGAATCAAAATCTTCTACATTAAAATTTTCTTCTAGTATCTCAATAGCTTTACTGATTAATTCTCTTAATTCAGCTTTGATTTGTTCTACATTTTCCATAATCATATTTATTAAAAATCATAAAATAAGAGCCTGCCGTAACAGGCTCCTTGTTAATTACTATTTTTCTTTTAAATTTTTTTCATCTAAGTCAGATATTTCCCATAAAACATGTTCTAAAGACATACTGAGAACAGCTGCTGGATTTTGAAGTTCAACATCTTCTGTGTTGTAGTTTTTTTCTAAAATTTCTACAGCTTTAGTAAGTAATACTAACAATTCAGCTTTAATTATTTCTATTCTTTCCATCAGTATTACAAATTGAAACCTTCTGCTTCAGAATCAAATTCAGCATTAGGTTGCATTGCTTTTGTTTTAGCTTTACTAGCTTCATTAGAAGTATAAGCAGCTTTTACTTCTGCTTTGTTATCATGACTAATCAAGATATCTTCAGCATTTGCTTTAGCAGTATACTTTGTTCTACGGTGAATTGGAAATCCACCAAGAGTACAAGCTACATTTGTTTCACCAGCTTTCTTGATAGATTTACTTGGATCTTTTTTGTTAAAAGGATCTAATGATTCTTCAGCAACAATAGTTCCTGGCAATTCTTGACCATTATAGTAACCTACTGATTGTAAATCTTCTATAAGACCGTGGATTAATGCACTAAATTCTTTTCTTTTCATGAATCCATTGTCATCAATAACAACTCTGTTTTGTACTACACGTACATATCCAAAAATAGGGTTTGCTGATTGGTTAATTACCAATTCTGTGGTAGCATCAGCTACAACTTTAACTTTTGTGTCCATCTCTTTAAGTTTTTGAGATTAATAAATAAATTGATTTTTTGAGTAGAAATACTATATCACACAACTACTCATTGTGCAATAAGAAATAAATACAGGAAGTATTTATATATCCAGATTATCTGTTAAATCAATGATATCATCAAACGGTATACTGTCATCAGCTATATCATCAATTTCATCATTTGAGAGAAATTCAAAGTCATAAGACTTTTCTTTGGCATTATCAATACATGCTGAATCCGTGAATGGATTGATAGCATAATCACCACCACCAACAGATATTAAGTACTGAATATCAAGATCAGTCATACTTAAATACTGGTCAATACTAATGTTAATTACTTTTCCGTTTGGTAGCTGGTATAACATGTTTGATTAATGTGTAGTAAATGTATTACATAAATAACAAATACTGTTCAAAATTAATCAAAAACATGCCACTATATAGCTAATAACAAAGAGAGAGCTATTAACTCTCTCTTATTATTATCTGGGAAAAGCGTCCACACAGGACAAAATATTATAAAATACTACTAACATCTAATACACTTTCCATAGGTAGATTAACTTTACCTTCTGAGAAGCCTATTGTATATGCATTGTAACTATGATATCCATTAAAAGATAACACAGTACCATATACAACTTCATCTATTGTATTCTTAACAAGAATTTTTTTATCAGTAGTACTAAGCCAACCAGTTTTTTCTCTATCAATTTTGACTTTGGTACCTACTTTAAGTGGTTCGGGAATTATTGTTCCTATAGAAA
>Ga0209358_10002742_pt1 | contig 13254 bp, 17 predicted proteins | sample LauGreFa1BDMLBSN_2_FD_187574 | JGI IMG/M metagenome (GOLD analysis project Ga0209358, IMG submission 187574) | Freshwater lake microbial communities from Lake Michigan, USA - Fa13.BD.MLB.SN (SPAdes) (version 2) | ecosystem: Environmental > Aquatic > Freshwater > Lake | place: Lake Michigan, USA...
CAATCCATAAATTATTAATCACAGAAGCGATTGTACTTGCTGGTTGTATCCAAGTAGGATATTGTGCAGCATATGTAGCAGCAGGATTTACTTTTGTAAAATCTGTACCCGCAATACACTGAGCAGTTACTGCACTTAGTAAAGATGCAGTTGATCCAGTTGCAGCATAGAAGCCACACCAAACATCATTTATAAACTCTTGTAGCACTACATCTATTCCATATGAGTTTCCAGAAATAAGTGAGTTAATGGGACAGTTTATTGTAAATGATGGTAATGTAAATACAGGTGCAGGAGTTGTTTCTAGTGTAGTTACTCTAACATCTAGATCATTAATCTGTAAATTAATTGTGCTTATTTGTGTAATAAGATCACAAATTTTAGTACCCATTGCCTGGGCATATTCTGCAACAGACATTACAGTTGTTGAACCTATAACAAAACATGGTGCTACAGTAACTAAAGTATCTGCTGTTGTTGTTCTTACAGTTGCGGATGGAGTTGCTACTGCAGTTGTTTGAGCAGTTTGCAGTGCACAAATCTTTTCAATTAAAAATTGAATTAATTCTTGAAAATTATTTGGTGCACAGCTTGAAAGATTAAAACAAGATAAATCATATCCATTAACATCTAGTATGTCTAATACATTACAAAGCTCAGTTGCAAGCTTATGAATTACATTAGATACAGTGTCTCCAGTACATAATTTTATACAAGGAATATCTGGACCTTGCCATATCACACAGTTACTTGATATTGGACTACAAGGGCTATTATCTAAATTTAGAGGTTTCATATCTATAATATACTAATTATTATTGAGAATTACAAGTGGTTGTTGGTGTCCCACAATTACATGGAGCATAACCACAAGATGGAGTACTTGGGCAACATGGATTAATAGAAGTACATATATAATTTGGATCTCTCAAAGCATCCAAATCTATAAGTTCTTTTTTAATTAACCATTTATCTGTATCTTCTGGACAACAGTCAGATATTCCATATCTTAAGTATAATACTTGTTTGTAATATACTTCTGCTGATTTGCAAGATATTTTCTCATATTTTTCAATGGTACATGCCGGTGTGTTATATCCTGGTTGAACACTTCTTCTTGGATAAATAACTGGTGGACAAGACCAAGTATCTTGTTGTGTATCTTCTGTACAGCTACCATAAGTTTCTATATAGTCTGTTTCTGGAAAATATATTGCCCAAGCTCTAATACAAAATCTTTCTGACTTTTCTCCTGGAGCAAGTGTAAAGAATTGTATATCAAGATTACAATCATAGTATCTATAATCTTTAGATGTTGTACTATCATTTCTTACTGTAGTACAAATACAAGGGAATGTAAGTAAACATTCAGGACAATCTACATATTCTATTTCTGGAAATACTATACCAGCATTTGTAGGATCATTAGTTTGTTGTACAGTCCAACATGTTTCTGGACAATACTTTATTTTGATAACTGATCCTATATATTGACTTAGATCTGTATATGTTATAATTGGATCTTTAAATCCTGTACAGTCAAAAAGTTTATAATACTCTCTTGCACATGCAATGCAATCTGTGTAAGCTGCAGTAACTGTAACTATTGTATCAGAGGGTATATCTTGTATCTCTTCTATATACCAACATCCTGGACAATCCCCTCTAAGAATTACTTGACCTACAAAAGGACTTAAGTCTGAACTTGTGTAAACTATTGTGTTTGGATCATCACAATTTGTGAGCTTATACTTACTTGGATTTTTACAAGTAGGACAATCATCATATGCTTGAACTACAACTACATCTATTGCACAATCACAATTTGCAGTTGAATTAACTATCCAACATGTATCTGGATAATTTTCAATTTTTACTATTTGGCCAAGTATTGCATATAATCCTAGTGATAGTTTATTAGTAACAATAGGATCTTGAATACCATCACAGTCTACTAGTTCATAACACTCATCTGGGCAATTACCATTTACACATGGTCCTATATTTACAATATTAATTGGACTAGGAAATTCATTACCTATTATTGCAGGATAAGTAGAAGAACATGATATTTGTTTTATTTGAGCAGTAGTAAGTGGTCCAGTAGTCTGAACATTACCATCACAGTCTATATATAAACAATCCTTAGAATTTGCAATTATATTATAACAATTACATGGACATTCACAGTCTTCTACATACGATAATGTTTCTGTTGTTGAATTACAGAATAAACTTGCATTAGGTGATAAAGCTACCTGATAACATGTTGCTGGTAAATCTGTTCCTTGAAGTACTACTGACTGTCCAACATAGGCTGATAAATCTTGTGTGGTAGTAAATGGTGGTATTGAACCATCACATGAAACTAATAAATAACAAGGATCACATTCTGCACACTCTCCAAACAATACAGAACAATCTGTATATCCAGGACCAGTTAATGAAAACCAAGAACTTCCTAAATAAGGATATGCTGCACCATTACCTACTACTGTAGTAACTAAATAACATTGACCAGATACAAGACCATATTGATCAAATGAATTATAAAGCAATTGTTGTGGTAATGTCCAACCATAAATTGGTGAATTATTTGCAATTGGAGGTTGAAAATATAATATTTCACCTGTGCAACATGATTCAAGTCTATAATAGTAAGGAGCAGACATTACTTAGTGTATTTTTGTAGATCTTGTTTATTTTTACCTAATTTAAGTTGTGCTTCATATTTTCCAATACAATTAGAACACACCTGTTGTCCGTTTGATGCTTTTCTTCTCTGACATCCACAAGACAATTTTGTTTTACAATTTGCACATACTGACATATTATTGGTTTTTAGTTAGTTTAACAATTTGTACAAGACAATTTATTTAAAAGCTTTAAAGCATAGTTGTATAAAGCCATTCCTTTCTGTGGCTCATGACAAAACTCTACTTTAGATTTTGCAGCTTGAAGATACATAAATATTAATCTAAGCTCCTCTAGCTTCTGTTGTATTTTAAATGGTGGTTCACATGCTGCTACATCAACATCACAAAGTATTTTGTAATATTTATTTAGGGCATGTGTTACCCTTAAATGATTATATTCTACATAAACTGTTTCATTAGGTGAAACACTATATTTTATAATATAAATACCATCTGGTAAATTATAATATGAAGTTCCACAGTCTACAGTTTGTAGTTGTAAATCACAAGCAGTTATGGTAGCAGATCCTGTAGTATAAAAATTTGTAGCATCTATTTGATTAGAATATCCAAATCCTGGAACAGTAATGTTCAAGGTAGGACATACTACAGGTATTGCAGGATTTGCTGTTTGATACACACTTGTGTCAAGCAATTTAAGAACACATTCATTCATTACTTGAGGCACCTCTAAACTTAATACATGATTTGCCATAACTATGTTTTATAAAAAAGGGAGAGGAGTATAAACTCTCTCTCCCCTTATATATTTATTAACGTTTAACTATTAGATTCCACACTGAGCTGGAAGAGCTGGAAACTCAATAGCTGAGCATGTAGACTCACAACTAAAGTTTTCAATCTCACAAACTCCACAGTTATTTAACCAATCAGTAGTAGCAGTAACAAATGCAGCACCACTTGCAGGAGAAGTAAAGATAACTTCTAACAAGTATTGGTCATTGTCAAATGTACCAGTAGGATTGTTAAATCTTGGAACACTGTGTTGCAAGTAAGCCTTGTAGTAAAGTGCTTGTCTGTTGATAGCATTTACTATTTGGTTACCTTGTGTAATCTCTCTGATACGGAAATCTGAAGAGAAGAAGTTTTGTCTGTAAGACTCAGAAAGAATTACATCTCTAAGAACTGTTTCTCCAAGACCCATAGCTTGACTACCAAGACACTCATTAACTACACAAAGACCTTCAAACTGACAAGGATCTCCATTAAGATCTACTTCACTTGGATACAAGTTAATTGGTTGTTTCTCATAGAAGTCAGAAATTTGGAAAGTACAATCTCCAAATCTTGTATCTACATAAGCACCATTAAGAATTAAACCTGCACATGCACCAGCAGTATGTCCTGGAGATACATAGTTATTCCAAGTATCAGCACCAACTGAAGCTAAGAAAGCTGCATCTGTTCCTGGAGCATACCAGATAACACCTGCCTCATCCTGAATAGCAATTTGGAAGAATGGAGATACAATTGGAGAGTTTAATAGATCATTAGCCCAAAGGATCATAACTTCAGTAGAATCTACTGCAGTTGGAGCAATAGCTCCTGCTGGACAGCATCCTGTATAAGCAGATGCAGTATAGTATGCATTGTGATCTAAGAATCTTAGAGCAGGAGAACCTTTAACATCTAAACGAAGATAGTAAGTCTCACCACATAAGAATTCTTTACAACAGTTAGTTCCAGAAATAACTGGAGCAATTGCAGTTGTAACAGTTAATACATCAATAGTAGCGTCATTGTTACCTGCATCAATAGTTAATGTATCACCAACTGTATATCCTTTACCAGGAGAAAGAAGTGCAACAGCAGTTACTACACCAAGACCATTTGCATTAAATTCTACAATTGCACCTGTACCTGTACCACCAGTTACACCAGCAGTAGAAGTACCAGCTGGATATCCAGTACCACCAACTAATGATCCTGCATCAAGAGTAAGAACACCACCACCTGCACTAGCATAAGTAGAACCAACGTGTACTACATTGTTAGTAGGAGTACAAGGCTCTACATCATAAAATCTAGATACATACCTAGGGTTAACAACTTTAGACTTGTTAGTCTCTTGATAACCACCAATGAATGGACTAACTTTATCTTTACAGTAGATAGTAGATCCTGCAAGATAAAGAGGACAACATTCAGTTGCTGTACTAGGAACAACAGAAAGATTAGTTCTAGTATCAAACCAACCAACATAGTTATTCTCAAGATTACCAAATGAAGAAGTTGCTGCAACTGCCAACTGATTTAATGCATAAGTTGGTACACTTGCAGTTGATAAAAATCCACCAGTAGCAGATGCATTACCTAATGCACCTCCACTAGGATTAGTGATAGCTACAGGACCAATTGTGGCTCCTGTTGCCAAAAACGTTTTTCTAAACGCGTGATTAAAATAAGCCATTTTTTTATAATTTAATTAAACAAAGAATATACTATAATATAGTAAAAAATTTTATAATAACAAAAAAAGCTAGAAAATTATCCAGCTACTTCTGCCATATCATTATCTAATAGTCTTAAAGCTAATGGATCTGTACCAAATGTTCTTAGTTTATCCATCCAAGTTTGCATCTTATCATGCTCTTCAACTTGTTCTTTTAAGTATCCTAAACATAATTCATAAAGAATATGATCCTTATTTGACATTGCAAAATCTGCCATTTTTTTAATTTGAGTAGATACTTCTATCTCATGCTCATAAGATAACCTTACAATTTCTGGAAGACTTCCTGAAAAATCTTGTTGTGGTTGATCTAATCTTGGAGTTAATGGTTGTACTCCAAATGATAATAAATACTTACGTGCAATATCAGCATGAGTTAATTCTTCATCTGAATACTTTCTCCATAGAGCAGCAGCACCTTTGAATCCTTTTTCATCTAACCACATTGTCATTGACATATAAATTCTAGAAGAATACTCTTCTTGTTGAATTCTATAATTTAAATAGTCAACAGCATTATCTGTAATTAATGGGTTCATAGTAGCTACATCTGGAACTTCTTTTGATGCACCAGAACTTGGTTTATCAATACTAGGAATTCCTGTAGATGGCGGAAGCTTTACTACACTTGTATCTAATCTTTTTAATAATCTTTTCTGTTCCATTTTATATTAGTTGTTTCTTTCAGCAGTTTCTGTACCTCTAGAGAATTGGTTTCCAGATTCAATATCTCCAGCTATAATACTAACTGCCTCATCTATTATTACTTCTATTATATCATCTTTAAATTCACACTCTACATTTGCAGTAGACTGAACCCCTGTATATGGATCTACACAACCATCAATTTGTATCTTTCTAGGTTGTCTATAATATGTAAGATCTACTTCAGAGATATTAAAGTCATTATTTGTGTAGACATTAATTCTGTCATCTATAAGTGTAGCAAATGTTTCCGCCCATTCAAAACTTGGTTGTTTTAATTTATCTCTTAAAAGTACAGATACATTACCTTCTTCTGCAAGATATACTACCATCCTTCTTTTGTCACAGCAATCCTTTTGTGCATATACATCTACTCTTTTCCATTGTAAATAATCTTGAGGAATGCTTAAGAATGAATAGTCTCCTTTATCAGTTAATCCACCAATAGTAGTTTTATAAAGAAGAACTTGTAAGTCATCCTTTCTCCGGGTAGATTGCTCATCACCTTCTTTAACAATATTAATACCGTGCAACTGCCTTCTAGACCATTCTACTTGGGCTTTATTAAATGCCTCTACTACCTGCCAACATTCTATGTTGTCGTAGTCTTGACTATCTAATTTATTTAGCCTTTGCTTAATCTTTACAGTTATAGTACTATTTAACATTACTATCTATTTTTAGCAATTTTCTTTAAAGTCTTTGCAAGAGCTTTTCTCTTAGGAGTACAAGTAGGTTTAGTCATTGGAGTACAATATCCTTTGTGCGCAGGATTAATTGCCTTTTGAATCCACTTCTTATCAGTTGACCCACCTTTTTTAGCTTTAAACATTGGTTTATCTTCAACAGGTACTGGGGGCGTAGAAGTTTTTGGAACTCCTCTTAAAACTCCTTTTAAAGTTCTTGTTTCCTTAGCTCTTTCAGGCTCACCATAATTTTTTTTAACTACTGTTTTATAGTTACCATCTGGAGAATAAAACTTCATCTTTGCTTCTTTTGGTGCTTTATCACTTAAAGCTCCTCCATTATCAAATTTAGTTCTTGCAGGTTCTCTTTTACCTATAGGAGTATAACCTTGATCTTTAGCAGATCTAATCTTGCCAGGATATCCTCTCTGTACTTTTACAGATGCTCCAAACTTTGCAGTAGTCTTTTTAGTTGCCATGACTTTACTTTTTTACTTTACCTTTATTTCTACAGCTACACATGATTATTTCTTTTTAGAGCCACCTTTTTTCATATAACCCATTTTATTTCTAACAGCTGTTGGTAATTTAGACAATCCAACTTTTCCTGCAGGAACTGGTTTAAGTGATCCACCTGCAGCCATTTTCTTAATAGCACCACCTTTTCTCATAATAGGATTAGTTCCCATTTGATTTTTAGAAATATCTGTGTTACCATTAGTAGGACCCATTGGTAAGCCATTTAATGGAATGCCAAAGTTATAACCTGTAGGTCCACCTGGAGCCATCTTCTTTACTTTCTTAACAGGACCGCCAGCTTTCATTTTGCCGCAACCAATTTTACAAGTTTTCATAGTTTTCATAGTAATATATATAATAAGTTAACAATTCCACTTTCTTAAAGACTTGTTGATTCTAGAGTTAGGATCATTAGCAGTCTTTGAGCTTGTTAGTTTTTTCTTCATACCAGACATTCTAGCACAAAAGCTTTTTCTTCTATTGGCATCTTTACTTCCAGCTTTTAGTTTAGAAGGTTTAGTAGTTACTGCTGTCTGAAGTTTACTTCCTGGGTTTTCTCTTCTATAAGAAGCAACTCCCTTAGCATTAAGACCTCCTTCTGGATTCTTACCTTCTTTTCTTTGCCATGCTGGAGTAGAGCCACCTTTCTTCATTTTATGATCTGAGTCTCTCATTATAGAGCCATCAGGCATTACATGATAACCTTTTGGTATATTAAGAGCAGCTTTCATTAATTTTGAATTCCTTGTCATGACTATTTTTTTACACAGTTATTATATGTTTTACCATACATCTTTTTAGTACCTTTCTTTTCATAACCTGGCCAACAACTCTTTGCACTTCCACCAGCTTTCATCTTAGGCTTCTTACCAGCTTTCTTCATTGAGATAGCTATTGCTGCTTGTTGTGCCCTACTTTTTGCCATTACTTTTTCCTTTACCTTTATACTTATAATCAGGGTTATCTCTATGCCATTTCTTTGTAGCAGCTACACCCTGCGCAACTGTTTTGGCTCTACCTATTTTAGTAAGATCAATTGTGTCCCATTGACCTTTATCTTTAGTAGGATGGTTGACCATAATATGACCAACCTTTCCTTCTCCTTTTTTTGTAGTCTTCTTATATACTACATGTTTTTCACCACCGGCAGTAACTTTTACTTTCTTAGTTTTTGCCTTTGCCATTATTAAATCTTTTTACCAGAAGCAATACTGTTAAATTCTTTTGCTTTCTCAGCTGCCATCTTTTTTACATCTGCCATTAACTTTGCATTCTTTTGTATTTCAGAAGCTCTTTGTAATGTAGACATAGCAGATTCAACTTCCCATTTTCTCATTTCTGCTTTGTTACCACCAAAAATAGAAATACCAACTGAAGAATTTGCTTTCTTAGCTGGTGTGGATTTTTTAGTTGTTGTTCTTTTAATTGCCATAACTATCTAAATCTTGCTGCCTTTTGGGCTATGCCCTTGGGCTGTTTAACAAATTGTTTTCCTTTACTATTACCTTTAGCCTTTGCTTTATTTGTTGCAGCTTTCTCTCCTGCTGATAAAGAACCCCAAGCAGCTTCAGGTAAATATCTTTTTTTACCTTTTGACTTTACCTCTTTAGAAGAACCTTTCTTCTTATTTGCATAAGTTCCAGATGTCATCCATTTTTGTGCTGACCAATCTCTTAAACTTTGCTGAGGATCTTTAGCCATTACTTCTTGGTTTTATAACCACCACCTTTAGACTTATATTCTTTAGCTAAAAGTTGTGCTTTTCTTGCAGACCATTCTCCAGGATCTCCACCCTTAGAACCAGCTTTAATTCTTTCAAACAAAGACTTACGCATACCAGGCTTAGTGTAAACACCAGCCTGGTTAACGCGACTTTTAGTAGTAGATTTCTTTAGTGGCATTATTTCATTTTTTTAGCACCACCTTTTTTCATCATAGAAGCACCATACATAGCTTTAGGAACTGCAGTTTTAGGAGCTTTAGAAGTTCCACCCGAACGTCCTTTAGCCACTTTAGATGCAGAAACTTTAGCATTCTCTCCAGAGATTACACCTTTAGAGCCAGCTACTTTAGAAGCAGTTACACTTTTATTAGCATTAGTCATTCCACCAGTTTTCATTTTTTTACCAGCTGTAGCACCTACCGGACTTTTTGCAGCTTTGCCAGCCATAGCACCAAATGTAGCACCTGCCGCACCTCCAGCAAGTTTACCAGCTTCATAACCATAATTCATGGCTGAAGTTCCTTTTTTAGATTTTTTCTTTGGAGTTAACATTTTATATAATTTTTAAGAGTTCCATAATTTTTCAACAGAAGCTGTAACATCTTTAAGAATATCTTCATTTAAAGGATTCTTAAAGTATTCTACAACATCTGATACATTTCTACCAAGTAAGCTGTTAGACTTAGCATGATAAATATGACCATCTGCCTTACTTATAATATACTTAAAAAATACGGAATCTCTAACAATTGATTTAATTTTTAGTGTTTCCATATCCATATTTACTGCATCAATGAAAGATTTAGCTGCTCTTTCTTTATTAGTCTCACCACCCTCTCCATTAATGTACATATCCATGTTCTCATAGATAATGTCATTTGGTGTTGATTTTCTGTACTGTGTACTGTTAAGATCAACAACTTTTGCAATGTAGAATAGTTTAGTACTATTCTTATCAAATAATTTCTGAAGTTCAGAAAGTGCTTTGTTACGCATTTTCTTGTACTCAGTTCTAACCATCACAGTTTCTTCTTCTTTATCTAGATAAAACTTAGGTGGTTTTGCTTTTGATCTTGCATCTTCATAACTCTTTGCTATAATTGAAAATGCTCCAGCTTCAATAGCATAAATCTTAATTCTATCAAAAGGATCTTTTGGATCTAAAAATACTGGCTCATTACCACATTTAATATCAATCTTATTCCAGAAATCTTTATTGTCTGGTTTAAGTAATTTAACTTTGTTCCAAAAATCCTTATCCTCAATATCTAAAACATTAGCTGCAAGTTCTCTTTCAAGTTCTGCAACTGCTGTTCTTATTTCTCTAATTTTTGCTTCTCTTTGATCTGATGGTAATGTTTTAATTTCTGGAGCAAATTCATTAAGCCCAGTAATATATCTTGTTACACCATTTACTTCAAGACAAGCTAATTGTTCTTGGTGCTTTACACCATCAAACAAAACTTGTTGGTAATTTTCTAATCCCATGTTTGACATTCTGCTGTCAAAGTATGGTCTAATAGCAATAGCTGTTTTTCTTGCGGTGGCAGCTTTGTTAATTTCCACCATTGTAAATTCTGCGTTTTCCATTTTTGTTGGTTTTAAATGTTAATTAAAAATAAGTAAAAAGAGGGAGATTTTACTCTCCCTCTCATACTCTGATCTATTATAGAGAGCCACCAGTGATTGGGTTTCTCATAACAATTTTCAAGACTTTTGTAGGGTCTTTTACCCAGATAGCTGGCATTGTTTGAGACATCATCACACGGTACCCGTTGAATTGTCCAGAAGACTGGAATCCTTGAGTTCTTCCCATGTAGTCCATAGTACCATTTTGGTACCACCACTTCAATTGGTTATCCCAAGAAAGTTTCAACATAAAGATGTTATCATTAGTGTTATCAGTGATATCAAAGATGATAAAGCTGTAAGAAGATAATGGGAAACCATCAATGATTGGGTTCTCAATATCATTTGTATGAACATTGTCAAATGCTGGGTTAAGAACAAACTTAACATTTGCCAAGAATGGAATTACATATGAAGTATAAGCAAATCCAAAGTTCAAGTCCATACCTTTACCAGTGATAGCACCAATATCAGCAGCCTGAATTAACAAACCTGAAGAGATAGCTTCTTGCTTGATGGCCTCATTAACCATACGCATACCACCCATACCAGTTTGTACAATAAGAGATCTTTTTGGATCTGGTCCTTGGAACTCAACCTTACCATTGAAGAAGTTATAGATTTCTCCACGGAATAAGTCAAGAGTAAAGTTATTTTTGTTGTATACTCTTTTGAACGCATTGTTCAATTGTTGCCAAAGTCCAACAGATAATCTGATATCATCTGGACCATCTTGCTTAACTTTACCTCCTTGTCCCCACATTAAGTAAGTCTCAATGTCAGTTGCAATTTTAGAAAGGTGAGCTGCTTCCATGTTTGTCAAGAAAGTTCTAGACAAATCTCCGTTATCAAATGCTTTTTTAACAGCATCTTTACCCATAACTTTTACCATATCCTCTAAAGATGTGATAGATGGATCAGTAACATTTTTGTCAAATGTTCTCCAGATCTCTGTTACAGGAATAGTACCATCTGCATTCATACCACCTTTGATCATTAAGTCTGCTCTAGAAGAGATAGAATAATGTACGTGAGCTTCAGCACCACCAACAAAGTTGTAGTATTCACGGAAACCAGCTTGTGTAATGATGTCAGAAAATCTTTCACCATACTCACCTCTTGCAGAACCTTTTCTGAAGAATCTAGTTCCATTAGCTAAATATGCATTGTCTAAGAATCTAGTGTTGTCATTATTTACAAGTTGAACAGTGTAAATAAATCCATCACCAATTGGAAGAATGTCTTCATCTGTGATGTACAATTCCACACCATTATACTTGTCATAAGTAATAATGTCACCGTGACCAAACTCTCTACGGCTTAATTTAATTCTGAAGGTTGTTCCATCAATACCTTTAAAAGTATTTGTTGGCTCAATATCTTCAATTACATATGGAAGATCTGTAGAGACAGGAGTCTGCCACTTATACTCTCCACGAGCATTATCAACCATAATTACATTTTTGCCACCAAAGCTAGAAAGCTGATAAAGGGGCATTTCTACTTTTTGAGCCATAGCCCAAAGGTCTACTGGACCTAAATCCATAGGTTCAGCATCTTTTAACATATTCACTAAGTGATAAGAGTCTACATGCGATGAAGCTTGGTAGGCTGTATCTCTCAGGAATATCCCATTGTTTAAAATTGGAGTTGCCATTTTTATATTTGTTTTATTTGTTACTTAATTAAAATCTCTTGAAGAATCCACCTCTTGAGATAGTTTTTTGCGGTTTGCTAGTTCTTGTTTTTGAATCATATTCTCTATCATCATTTACAGAAGAAGTAATTTTTCTAGCTTGTTCTGTCTTTAATTGTCTTACAACTTTTTCTGTAGCTTGCTTACCACCTTGCTCTTTTATCTTTGACTTATATCCATTTGGATCTGCAAGTAACCAAAGTGCCTCAGCAATTAAATCATGTCTTGGTTCTACAAACTGATATTTCTCTAATAAGTGGCCTAGTAAGTTTGTAGGTTTACCAGATATAGATGGATAATTAGGTTGTACTAATCCGGAGTATAACATACTTTGAACTTTCTTATCTAATCTTATTCCACCTATCTCACCATTAACAAGAGTACTATATACATTATCTGTATAAGCTCTAGCTGCTTCTTCTTGTTGTTGCCTTTTTAATTCTTGTTCAGCAAGTTGTCTAGCAACTATTTCTTCTTGCATTCTATCTAACTTTGGTTTAAACTGATTAGCCTTTTGTTCAAGTCTATTCATATCTTTCCAGTCATTGATTTCTTCTTCAATTTCTTCTGGAGTACCAAAGCTTGTAGCATATAAATACTGACGTGCAATTTCTGCTTGATCATATTCATCAGATGGATCTAGTTGTCTCATCTCTTCTACTTGAGCAAGAGTTCTAAAGAGACCTTTAAGATCTGTACCACCATCTGCTACATACTTAGCTGCATACTGAAGTTCTTCTGGAAGTGCATTAAAAAACTCTTTTGGAGTATTTTCTCTTACTGCATTTTCTCTTTCCTGGAAGTTTGCTTCAAATAGTTCACGGAAATCTTTTGTAGTATATTCTTCTAATGGTTTGTCATCATCAAAAGGTACTAAAGATCCTTCCTCAATCATTTTTTGTGCTAATTCAGCAAGACCAGATTTATCAATTTTTGGTCTACCTTTATTACCAGCATCTTCTTCTTGAGTAATTAAACTATCTAACTCAGCTATAGTTTCTTCTACTTCTTCTTTCTTTGCTACTTCTTCTTTAGAAGCAGGCTTGTCAAGGAACGAGGTATCTGTAGTTTCCTTTGAAAATACAGATTTTGGTTTTTCTTCTTCTGCTGGTAGCATTACATTTTCT
>Ga0209358_10002743_pt1 | contig 13249 bp, 12 predicted proteins | sample LauGreFa1BDMLBSN_2_FD_187574 | JGI IMG/M metagenome (GOLD analysis project Ga0209358, IMG submission 187574) | Freshwater lake microbial communities from Lake Michigan, USA - Fa13.BD.MLB.SN (SPAdes) (version 2) | ecosystem: Environmental > Aquatic > Freshwater > Lake | place: Lake Michigan, USA...
GCTGCCCATTTATGGTGGCCAAGGCTATGGCACGCAGCTGTCGGCCCTGCGCCGGGGCCTGCATGTGATCGTGGGCACACCCGGGCGCATCATCGATCACCTCGACAGGGGCTCCCTCGATCTGTCGGCCCTGCGCACCTTGGTGCTCGATGAAGCCGACGAAATGCTGCGCATGGGTTTCGTGGAGGAGGTCGAGCGCATCCTGAGCGCCACGCCACAGGGGCGCCAGACGGCGTTGTTCTCGGCCACCCTGCCAGCCGAGATCCGCCGCATCGCCCGAACCCACATGCGCGAGCCCGCCGAGATCACGATTGCCGCCAAGACCGCCACTGCAACCAACATCCGGCAACGGCAGTGGCTGGTGAGCGGCATGCACAAGCTCGATGCACTCACCCGTATCCTGGAGGCGGAGACCTTCGAGGCCATGATCGTCTTCACGCGCACCAAGCTTGGTACCGAAGAGCTGGCCGAAAAACTCCAGGCCCGGGGTTTCCCTGCAGCTGCAATCAATGGCGACATGGTGCAGCAGCAACGCGAACGCACCATCGCCCAACTGCGCGAAGGCGAGATCGACATTCTGGTGGCCACCGATGTGGCAGCGCGTGGGCTTGATGTGGAGCGCATCAGCCATGTCATCAACTACGATCTGCCAAGCGACGCCGAAACCTATACCCATCGCATTGGCCGCACCGGCCGGGCCGGTCGCAGTGGTGAGGCGATTCTGTTTGTCACGCCGCGTGAACGCGGGCTGCTCAAGGCCATCGAGCGCTCCACGCGCCAGCCGATTGAAGCGCTCGAGCTGCCCACCATTCGGGCTGTCAATGCGGTGCGTATCGCCCGCTTCAAGGACCGGATCACCGAAACACTGGATGCAGGCGGCCTTGAGGCCTTTGCCAGTATCGTGAGCGAGTACGAGCGGGAGCACGGTGTTGCTGCCATCGATATCGCAGCCGCCCTGGCGCGCATGTCGCGCGGAGGGCTGCCACTGTTGCTGGTCAAGGGTCAGGATGCCGCGGAAGGCGTCACCGGCGCCTCGGATAGGCCGTCGAATCGTCTGGATGATCGATCCAGTGATCAGGGTTCGGACCGTCATGGCGAACGCACGAATCGTCGAAACCTCGCGGCACACGACTCGAGCCCGTCAGTCCGTTGGGGTGCCGAGCCTGGGGGCGATGCCCGCGAAGACTCGACCAGGTCTGCCCGATCGCGCCCCGGCTCAACCGGTTTTCAGACCTTCCGCGTGCAAGTGGGTGAAGCCCATGGCGCCAAGCCCGGTAACCTGATGGGCGCCATTGCCAATGAGGCGGGCCTGGAGGCGCGTCAGATCGGGCGCATCCGGGTGTTCGAGCAGCACAGTCTGGTGGAGCTCCCCGAGGGTCTGCCTGCTCGGCTGATCAAGCACCTGAGTACAGTGCGGGTGGCGGGACAGATGCTTCGCATCCACCCCACCGAGGCGATGCCACCGCGCGGTCCACGGACTTCCGCCAGCGAGCCGCCCGCTCGGGCCGAGCGCCCCGCCAGGCGAGACCCATCGCGTTCAGCGCCTTCGCCGTCGCCGCGCAAAAAGACGCGTCCCCGGTGATCCGCGCGACCGCTCCAGCACCCTCAACCCTAGGGGTGACCAGATCAGACGTGATATTCAGGCGGCTCCACGTATTGCGACGCCAGGCAATCAGACCCGGGCGCGCAGACTGACCGTGACGGGGCTGTCAAAGATCGCGATGGTCTGCGTGCGCTCCCAGGGCGTGCCGCGCTGCCAGGCAGCCAGCAGCGCCTCGCGATCCTGCAGCGCCGGTGGAATGGCTCGCAGCAGCGATTCGGCGATTTGAATGTCGCGCGGTGCGGCCGGGCGCGTCAGCGCGTCTTCCTCGATACACAGGATCCACGGGTAGCCTCTGGCATCGGCCACCGGCCAGCGGTGCAGGGTGATCTCCTCGAGCAGGGCGGGCGGCATGTCGCCGCGCGACTCGAAATTGATCGAAAGATACGCGGGCACGTCGGGGTCGGAGTCCCCTTCGATGTCGGTGGCGGCATGCACGAAGCGATCGAAATAATCAATCGATTGAAAGACTGCCAGCCCGAAGTTCTGTCCCATCTGACCGATCGTACTGATGATCCAGTTGCGGATGCCGAGCTCGGTGATCGTCACTTCGAACAGGCTCTGGTCGTCGGGGATGACCCGCCAGGGTTGAGCCCGGTAAAAGCCGGCCGCGGCATCGAACAGGGATGCCACCTGCTTGGGATCGGCGCCACCGGAGAGATACGAGTCGGTTAGCTGGTCGGCATCGGCTGCGAAGGCCTCGGTCATGGCGCGAAGCGCCTCATCCACCTCCGGGGTTGGGCCGCAGACGATGTCGATGCCCACCGTGTTGGCCTGCAGCAGCGCCGCAATGCCCGGCGACTTGACGCGAATCCGGGAAGGGCGTTGTGGCACTCCAGCGAGCGGGCGCGCCATCACCTGTTCCAGGCTGATGATGATCTGGTCTTCGAGCGAGTCGGGATGCGCGACCTGACTGCCGATCAGCATTCCGTCCTCGTTCATCCAGAAGATGCCCACCGGCCGAAATGGCTCGCCCTCGCCGCCGACATAGCCGGGTAGTTGCGCCACGCCGCATTGCCATGCGGTTGCGCGATGCGCGATCGATGCGCGGGATGCGCGTGGCGCGCGAGTCTTGCGTTGACGGCTGGTTGCCATGAAGCCTCCTTGCTCGCCTGCCCTATCTAGCCCGCATGAAGGGCGATTGCCCGTTTCGGGAATGCTCGCAGCAGCTTCTTGTCCATGGTGACCAGCTTCGTATCGAGCTTCATTGAAAGGGCAATGAATTCACAATCGTATGCGGAGCAGTCACTGTCCCGAACCAGTTCCAATACAGCCGAGGACTCGACCTCGAACTCTGCGCCTTCAAGCAAGCTCTCTGCCTCCCGCTGCAGGCTGTTTGCTTGCTCCAGCGAGATCGTCCTGCGTCGCATGTACCCTGCCAGGATGTTACGAAACTCGCTGCGCCACAGGATTGGGGCAGCCCATTCGGAGTCTTGCTCAAGGAGTTCTTCTGCGGCTGCTGTGTACTCACCAGGCAAATACAAGTACGCGATCACGTTTGAGTCGACCACGATCATGGTCGGTCCTTGCGCTTTGCTGCGTCAATATCACGTGCGCGGAATTTGCCGGCAGGTAGGGCCGCCCGCAGCGCGCGAGCACGAGCAACCCGCTCGCTCGGCATCATCTTGGTTGGCAGCAATACCGACTCAAGGCACACAATGGCCTCGCTGTTCAAACTCCGGCGGTGCATTTCTGCAGCCAGCTTTAGCCGGTCGTACACGGCGTCGGGGATATTTTTCAATGTCAGGGTCGTGGGCATCTTGTTCTCCGTCCATAACGAAACCATTGTGGTTCCATTATGGTTTAGTCGTCAAGGCGCTGCGGGCTAATCAGTCGCTCGAACCGGGCTGAGCTATTGCCTGCGCCCGGAACCATGTCCGTGACCATGACCATGGCCATGGCTCTGAACCCCTCAGCGTTCCCCGCCGTGTGTAACCCGCGTTTGTCCCTGTGTCTGGATTTGCGGACCGATTTCTATTGGCCGAGTGCCGCGTTAACGCGCGGCATCACCTGCTCGGCCATCAAAACCATTGAGCGACGCGCCAGCGCTGGGTCGGTCCAGTCGAGTCCGGCATAAACCAGCTCGCCGAATCCGCCCAGTTTCTCGTTGAGCGCGAGAATGCGATCGACAACCTCGCTGACACTGCCAGCGATCACCAGCTCGTTCAGGATGTCGTCGACCGGGACCGGATTGTCGGGTGTCTTGCCGTCGCGGGTAAACACCGCATCGCGCTTGCCCTTGCGCAACTTGTAGCCCAGGTTCCGGTAATAAAAGCGATAGGGGCTCTGCTCGGACTCACGGCCATAGTTGCGCGCCACTTTCTCGTCGTCGTGGACCATGATGGTGCGCGCTACCCGCCAGTCGCTGCGCGAGGCGGTTTGCCCCACGTTGGTCTTGCCCTGGCTGTAATTTTCCCAGTGGGAGGGCAACCAGGTGTCGAAAAGGAAGTTGGCCGACATCGGGTGAAAATCCTTCTCGCCCATGGCGATCACACCCTTTGAAAAGGGCGCCACGACCGTGCCGACGATTTCCGGACGGGGATTCTGGTACGGCTTGATCATCATCCCGGTGTTCGAGATCTCGTCATAGGTGAGCTTGGTGGACACCTTGAACCGGTTGTCGGGGAGATCGATCTCGAAGGGGGCCTTGGAGGCCCAAAGCTTGAGGATGACCTCGATCGACTCGGCGAACATCTTGTTGCGGTCTTCGGTGAAGATGCCAAGCGCCTCGGCGTCGGAGGGCAGTGCGCCCGGGCTCACGCCCAGAATGAACCGGCCCTGCGCCAGGTGGTCGAACATGGCAGCGTGCGCGGCCACCAGCACGGGGTGCATGTGCGACAGGTTGGTGGTGCCGCTGCCCAGAATGATTTTTTTCGTGGAGTGGATGAGCGTGGCAAGAAACATCATGCTGTTGGTGACGTTCTCGACCAGGTCGGTCAGGTGCTCGCCCACGAAGGCGTCGTGATAGCCGAGTTGATCGGCAAGGATGATGGTTTCGCGATCTTCGCGCAGGGTCTCGGTGGGATTGCGCGAGGCCGGATGCACCGGCATGGTGAAGTAACCGAGTCTCATTGACGTTGCCTCGTAACTTGCCGAATGGCCCCATGGGCCGGGATGGGTCAGTCCACTGTAGGAGAAATCGCAAGTCCGGACAAGTTCGCCGTCATCGACACAAACCGTTGCACTTGCCCGAGAGTTTGGCTATTGTCGTTGCGAAGGTTAAAAAATTTACACGATCAGGAGACATCAATGAAACGATCCTTACCAGGCCGTCGCAAAGTACTGCTTGCCGGTTCGGCGGGCGTTGCACTGGCCAGTTCGCCAAGCGTGTTTGCGCAGTCGGGCCCGATTCGCATCGGTGGAACCCTGCCGCTTACCGGGGGCAACGCGTCAATTGGCAAGGTTGCGCAGATCACCGCCCAGATCTGGGCCGAGGATGTCAATCGCCGCGGCGGGTTGCTTGGGCGCAAGGTCGAACTCGTCATTTACGACGATCAGACCAACCCCACGCTCACGCCTGGTCTATACACCAAGCTGCTTGATATCGACAAGGTCGACATCCTGGCTGGAACCGGCACCAACCTGATCGCGCCCGCGATGCCCCTCATCATGGAGCGCAAGCGTCTGGTGGTGGCCAACCTTGCGCTCGCCGTCAATGACCCGTTCAACTACGACAAGTATTTTCAGATCATGCCGTATGGACCCAACGGCAAGGACGCCTTGTCGCGTGGCTTCTTTGAGGTTGCTGCCGCGCTCAATCCGCGGCCGAGAACCGTGGCGCTGGTGGGCGCAGATGCCGAATTTGCAAACAACGCGCTGGAGGGGGCCCGCGATCATGCGAAACGGCTGGGTTTCAAAATCGTGTACGACAAGTCCTACCCGCCCAACCAGGTCGATTTCCTGCCGGTTGCCCGCGCGATTGCAGCCACCAAGCCCGATCTGGTATTCGTTGGTTCGTATGTGGCCGATACCAACGGCCTGGTGCGCGCAGCCGCTGAAATCAAGCTCCGCTGCATGATGTTCGGCGGTGCAATGGTGGGCCTGCAGGTCGCTGCGCTCAAGCAGGGCCTGTCTGGCGTCATCAACGGTGTGGTCAACTATGAGCTGTATCTGCCCGAACCCACCATGCAGTTTGCCGGCATGCGTGAGCTCATCACGCGCTATCGCGCGGTAGCGGGTGCGCAGGGCCTTGATCAGCTCGGCTTCTACGTGCCGCCCACCACCTATGCCCAGATGCAGGTGATCGAACAATCGGTGATTGCTGCTGGGTCTGTGAGAGACGAGGCGCTCGCCGCGCATCTGCGCAAGGCCACCTTCAAGACAGTGATGGGCGACATCCGATTCGGCAAACTTGGCGAGTGGGCAGAGCCCCGAATTCTCATGACGCAGTTCCAGAAAGTCAGCGGCAAGGAACTCGCCCAGTTCGACCAACCGGGCACACAGGTCATCTTGTATCCGCCTGCTTTCAAGTCGGGCAACCTGATGCAACCTTTCCCGCTCGCAAACTGAAGTGGCGGCCAGGCAGGCGCGCGTTGCCATCGTCACCGGTGGCAGCCGCGGGCTCGGGCGTGCCATGGCGTTCGAGCTCGCGCGCTGCGGGGTGCGCACCATCATTGCTGCGCACCTCAGCGAAGACCGCGACGATGTATCGAGGCAAGCGGCCGCCGAGGGCGTGGCCGATCTGGTGCATTTCCATCAGGCCGACTTGCGTACCTCGGCCGGGTGTGACGCCACGGTCGCGTTTGCGCGCAGCTTCGGCAGCCCCGTTGATGTGCTGGTGAACAATGCAGGTCTTACGCTCACCTTTGTGGCGCCCGACCTGTACCGGCGCGCCACGCCCAGGCGTTTCTACGAAAGTACCGACGACGTCATTCGCGGAATTTACGAAACCAACTGCGTGGCTGCCGAAATGATGGCGGTGCGCACAGCACCGGCCATGGTGGAGCAGGGCTGGGGCCGCATCATCAACGTCACCACCATGCTGCCCACCATGCAGCGTATGGGCTTCTGTCCCTATGGCGCTTCCAAGGCGGCGCTCGAGATGTCGTCGATGGTATGGGCGCGCGAGCTGGCGGGCACCGGCGTCACAGTCAATGTCCTGAATCCCGGGGGCGGCGCCAACACGCCAGGCCTTGCGCAGGAGCTGCGCGAGGCCAGCGCGCGGGGTGACATCGACCGGCTGGTTGAGCCCTGGCAGATGCGTGCGCCGCTCCGCTGGCTGGTCTCGGCGGCGGCCAACGACATCAACGGTATGCGGGTGGATGCCAACCTCTGGAAGACTGACCTCGAACCGCAGGCGTCAGCGCAACTCGCTGCGAGGCCCTGCGGGTTGCAGTTGCTCGACCCCACACCGGTCGAGGGTTAAACGTGGACTTCGAAACCATCATCAACCTGCTGGTCAATGCGATCGTGTCGGGCATTTTGCTTGGCGGCTTTTACGCAGCGGTGTCCATCGGCATCTCGATTTCATTTGGCATGCTCGACATCGCCAACATTGCGCACCCGGCAATGATCATGCTCGGGTCCTTCTGCGCATTCGCTATGAATGATCAGCTGGGGCTCGATCCGCTCATCTCCATGTGTCTGCTTGCGCCACTGTTCGGGCTGATGGGGGTGGTGATCTATCGGGCCTACTACGGGCTGTTCGAGAGTCGCGAAAAAGATCCGCGACGAGGGCTCGCCTTCTTTTTTGGTTTGCTGTTTGTTACCGATGTCGCGCTGATCCTGATTTTTGGTGTTGACCTGCGCGGCGTTGACAGCGCCTACGTCGAGAAGATGATCGACATCGGCTTCGTCGGCATACCGGTTCGGCTGCTCATTCCTTTCTTCATTGGCGTCTTGCTGGTTCTGGTGCTGCATCTCTTTCTCACCCGCAGCTACTTCGGCCTGTCCGTGGCCGCAGTGGCTCAGGAGCAGATCGGTTTGCGTCTGATGGGGGTCGACCCCATCCGCGTCAAGCGCATCGCTTTCGGAATTTCGGCTGCCACCGCGGCCCTGGCGGGCGCCGCGCTCATCATCATCCAGCCGGTAGAGCCCGCCATGGGGCGCGAGTACATCGGTCGGGTGTTCGCGGTGTGTGTGCTGGGTGGCATGGGCAGCATGTCGGGCACACTGCTGGCCGCCATTCTGCTGGGGGTGGCCGAGAGCGTCACCGCAACCTTCATCGGTCCGTCGTGGGCGCCGGCGGTGGCCTTCGGTCTGTTGCTGCTCACCCTGGGCGTTCGCCCGGCGGGCCTGCTTGGACGGCGCTGATGAACCGCCAGAACATTCAGTTCCTGCTGGGCTTGGTCGCTGCTGCGCTGCTCGTTTTTCTGGGCGTGCGTGCGCTGGGCGGCGGCTACTATCAGCTGGTTGCGTTTTACATCCTTCAGTATGTGGTGCTGGCAACCGCCTGGAACATTCTGGGCGGCTACGGCGGGTATGTGAACTTCGGTTCGGCCGGATTTTTCGCAATCGGGGCGTACAGCACGGTGTTCTTCAACAAGTTCCTGGGCATCCAGGCGCTTCGCATGATCGACCTTGGGCTGTTCAGCATCAGTGCACCGTTCATCCCCTACCTGGTGGTGCCCGCAGCCGTGGTGGCGGGAGCATTCTTTGCGGGACTGGTCGGGCTCGGAATGGGCTATCTCACCCTGCGTTTGCGTGGCGTGTTCTTCGCCATTGCCACGCTGGCGCTTGCGGTTGTGGCTCAAACGGTGGTGCTCAACTGGAGCTTCGTGGGCGGTGCGCGCGGCGCCTATGTGATCAAACCGACCGCGGTGGCTGGGTTCGGCTCGGCCACCGAGTTCGTGCTGGTCGCCATGATTGTCATTGCAATGATCTCGATCTGGGTGGCCCGCACCATCGAACGGAACAAGCTCGGTGTGGGGCTGCTTGCCATCCGCGATGATGAGGATTCTGCCGAGTGTGCGGGCGTGCCCACGCTGCGACTCAAGCTTCAAGCCACCACCATCAGCGGCGCGCTGATGGGCGCCGCCGGTGCGGTGTTTCCCTTCTTTGTCACATATGTGGACCCGATCGGCGCCTTCAATCTGGTGCATACCGTCAACAGTATCGCCATGCCGCTGATTGGCGGCATGACGCACTGGAGCGGGCCGGTGATTGGGGCGGTGCTGCTGGGTGGCGTACAGCAGTACTTCGGCTCGAAGAACATCATCACGCCTGAATTGAGTCTGCTCTTTGTGGGCGCGCTCATGATGATTTTCGTGGCGCTCGCGCCCAACGGCATTCTCGGGCTCTGGCAGCGGCTCACCGCGCGGTGGCGCAAATGAGTGGCGAGCGTCTTCTCGACATACGCGGCCTGCAGAAGCGCTTCGGCGGCTTTGTGGTGCTGGAAGGCATCGATTTTCATGTGGCGCCCGGCGAGCGGGTGGGACTCATCGGACCCAATGGCTCGGGCAAGAGCACGCTTGTCAACTGCATGTCGGGCGTGTTGCCGATCGATGCCGGCACCGTCGTGTTTGATGGGCGAACGCTTGACGGATTGCCCCCGCACAAGCGCGCCTATCTGGGGCTTGCGCGCAGTTTTCAAATTCCCCGCCCGTTTGCGCGAATGTCGGTGCTGGAAAATGTGCGCGTGCCCATGATGTTCGCAGCCGAGTATCGCCTGGGGCGGTCGCTGTCCTCACGCGAAATCGATGCGGGCGCTCGAGAGGCACTCGATCAGGTCGGATTGTCTGCGCGGGTTGATGTGATGGCGGGCAGCCTCACCCAGATCGACCTGCGCAAACTCGAGCTGGCGCGCGCCATTGCCACGCGCCCGCGTCTCTTGATTGCGGACGAGTCGATGGCTGGGCTTGCAGCGTCGGAGACCGATGAAATTCTTGAACTCCTGATGCAGCTCAACGGCACCGGCATTGCAGTCATCATGATCGAGCACATCATGCGGGCGGTATCAAGCTTTGCGCAGCGCCTGGTGGTGCTGGGCAGTGGCAGCAAGATCGCCGATGGTCCCACGGCCGAGGTTCTGAGCGATCCGCAGGTTGAGAGGATCTATCTTGGCGATTGAGATCGTCGTGAACGACCTGTGCGCGGGCTACGGCCAGGTGACCGTATTGCGCGGCGTGAGCCTGCGCGTGGCGGAGGCCGAGACCGTGGTATTGCTTGGCACCAACGGTAATGGCAAAAGCACGTTGATGAAGTCGCTGATCGGGCTGGTTCGGCCAACATCGGGACGTATCGAGGTCACGATCGACGGCCAGCGGCTCGATCTCACCCGCATGACCACCGAAAGCATCGTCAACAGTGGCATTGCGCTGGTGCCCGAGGGCCGGCACCTGTTTCCGAAACTCACCGTGGCAGCCAACCTGAAGCTCGGTGCCTATCGTACCCAGGCGCGGGCCGATGCCGAGCGCACGCTCGCTCAGGTGTTCGAGGTGTTTCCACGCTTGAAGGAGCGTCGCGAGCAGCTTGCCGGAAGCATGAGTGGTGGTGAGCAGCAGATGCTCGCACTCGGGCGCGCGCTGATGTCAAAGCCGCGCATTCTGCTGATCGACGAGCCGTCCACCGGGCTCGCGCCAATCCTGGTGAGGCACGTGATTGATCAGATCCGGGAGCTGAAACGCATGGCAGGTCTCACGGTTCTGATGGCCGAGCAGAACTTCACGCAGGCCATGCGGGTAGCCGACCGGGGATATCTGATCGTGCATGGCGAAATTGCTGTGGAGGGAACGACCGAGGAGCTCTACAGCAGCGATCTGATCAAGCAGTACTACCTCGGTCGCCAGGGCTGATTAGAGCCGCTTTGCGCGGCTCCCCCGATCAGGCGGTCAGGCGATCAGGAAACGCCGGCGTCCGTTTGAATCAAGCCGCTCCGGCAGGCCCTTGACGTCAGCGCACTCGCCACGGCGGGAGAGCGCTTTTCCGGTGCACAGCACTCAGGTCTGTTCCTTGCTTTGAACACGACCAGTCTGTGGTTGCACCCAACCGGTGCAACCGACACGCATCCCAGCCAGTAATCCAAACACCGGAGGCGTCATGATGTTGATGTGCGCGCCGACCGAATTTTGACCACCCGTGCCGATTGAATATTGACCAGGGGTGGAAGCCTTCCCCGAGTGGGTCGGCCTGTGGATAAGTCTACCTTTTTGTCCCTGGCAAGTCCTCCGTCTGATGTGTGATCGTGGGCGGGGCCTGCCCGCAGGCAGGCCCCGCCGCCGTCAATCCGGTATCGAATCGTCCGCCGCGGGACTGGCCCGCCGGGTTTGCTCGCGTGCCTTGATCCGGCTCTTGGCCGTCGAACTGGAGTGCCTGAACCTGTAGCTCTCGTTGCCAGTCTCCACGATGTGACAGTGATGCGTGAGGCGATCCAGCAGCGCCGTGGTCATCTTGGCGTCGCCGAACACACTGGCCCACTCGCCGAAGGTCAGGTTGGTGGTGATGATCACGCTGGTTCGCTCGTAGAGCTTGCTCAGGAGATGGAACAGCAGCGCCCCGCCGGCCTGGCTGAAGGGCAGGTATCCCAATTCGTCCAGGATCACCGCGTCCATGCGCAAGAGCGCCTCCGCAATCCGCCCAGCACGCCCCTCGGCCTTCTCCCGCTCCAGCGCATTGACCAGATCCACCGTTGAATGAAAGCGCACCCGCATCCCGTGGCGCGTGATGCCAGCCACGCCGATCGCCGTGGCCAGGTGGGTCTTGCCCGTACCCGGCCCACCAATGAACACCGCGTTGTGTGCCGCCTCGGTAAACGACAGGTCGGCCAACCGCATGATCAGGGATCGGTCTACCTTGGAGGCCTCGAAGTCGAAACCCGCCAGGTCCCGGTGGGCGGGGAATCGCGCTGCACTCATCTGGTAGCTCACCGAGCGCATGGCACGGTCGGTCCCCTCGGCCTGCAGCAGGTGCTCGATCAACCACCTTGAGGTCTCCACGCCCACGCCGCCCTGTGCCGCCACATCGGTCCAGGCTGCAGCCATACCGTGAAGCCGCAGCGCCTTCAGTTCGGCCACCACATCCCGCGTGGCCTTGTCCTGTGCTTCACGCATGTCCCACCTCCTGTGCGGCGTCCTGCTCGGAGCCACGCAGGCTGTCGTAGCGACCGGTATCCGAGGTCGGGGCCTCGCTGACGGTCAGCACCGTCTCCACCGCCTGCGGCGGTAAGGCAGTGTTGAGCCGCGCCAGCACGTTGAGTACATGTTCGGCGCTCACCGCGCCAGACTCCAGCACCAATTCCACTGCCACCAGAACCGCATCCAACCCAGCGGTGGGCACCGCAGCCAGCACCTGCGCCATCACGCGGTCGCCCCCTGGACGTTTGAGCAGCACGCGCTGCAAGCTCAGCAGCGGCGCGGGCATATCCGCAAACGGCGCACCGTTACGCAACACCCCGGGCTTACGCTGCACCAGCGGGATGTAGTGTTGCCAGTCGTAGCTGGTCTGGCCGCGATCGCCCAGCCTGGCATGGCTGGCCACGATCTGGTCCTCGGCCACCACCACCACCCGCGTGGGGTACAACCGGGTGGAGACCATCTGCCCGGCCAATTCGCAGGGCACCGAATAGCGATTGCGCAGCACCGTCACCAGGCACGTGCTGGACACCCGCGCCGGGTTCTCCACGTAACCGTCAAACGGCTCGGGCATCGGCATCAGATGTGGCAACTCGTGTTCCAGCATCTCCGCCACGGTGAACTGACTGTGCTCGGGATGGTGGATCTCGGCCCACAGTTCACGGCAGCGCTGCCCCAGCCACACATTGAGTTCCTCAAACGAGCCGAAGCGCTGCCGGCTCGCGTCGATCCACACTCGACGGCGGCTATCCTGCACGTTCTTCTCAACCCTGCCTTTCTCCCAGCCGCTCGCCACATTGCAGAAGTCTGGATCGAACAGGTAGTGCGCGCTCATGGCCGCAAAGCGCGCATTGACCACGCGCCCCTTGCCCTTCTTGACCTTGTCCACTGCGGTCTTCATGTTGTCGTAGATGCCGCGCCGGGGAATGCCGCCCAGTGCGGCAAAGCTGCGCGTGTGCGCATCGAACAGCATCTCGTGGCCCTGCGTGGGGTAGGCGACCAGCCAGAACGCCCGCGAGGCGCATAACTTCAGGTGCGCCACCTGCATCCTGCGGTAGATGCCCCCCACCACCAGCCCTTCTTCGCTCCAGTCGAACTGGAAAGCCTCCCCCAGTTCAAAGCTCAGCGGCACGAACGCGCTGGTGGCCGTGACCTTGCCCTGTTCCTCGCGCCACGTGCGGATGTAGTCGGTCAGCCGCGTGTAGCCCCCGCGGTAGCCCAGCGCCTGCAGCTCCGCCATCAGCGCCCGCGCCGTGCGGCGCTCTTGCCGGGGCCGATGTGCATCGGCCTTCAAAGCAAGCACAAGCGTCTCAACAAATGGCGCCAGCTTCTTGGGCATCCGCACCCGTCGGTACCGCGGCTCGGCTCCCTGCGGCGCCTTCAACCACTTCTTGATCGTGTTTCGCGACAGGCTCGTCAGCCTCGCTATCTCGCTGATCGACTTGCCCTGCCTGAATCGCATCGACCGAATCTTGCTCATCAATCCCATGGTGATCACTCCTTGTTCCCCGCTGCACAAAAAAGCAGCAGGGTAGGTCGAACACCCTGGTCAATTTTGAGTCGGCATCACCCAGAAAAACTGGTCAATTTTCGGTCGGCGTCAACAGCTCAGGATTAGTTCGGCTGCCATGCGGCCAATTCC
>Ga0209358_10002744_pt1 | contig 13248 bp, 9 predicted proteins | sample LauGreFa1BDMLBSN_2_FD_187574 | JGI IMG/M metagenome (GOLD analysis project Ga0209358, IMG submission 187574) | Freshwater lake microbial communities from Lake Michigan, USA - Fa13.BD.MLB.SN (SPAdes) (version 2) | ecosystem: Environmental > Aquatic > Freshwater > Lake | place: Lake Michigan, USA...
ATTAGGTCCTGATGTAAATACCGGTACGACTGCATTTAGTGTTATGTCAGATGGTTCCATTCGATTTGGTATGTCAAGTATAAAAGGAGTTGGAACGGGCGTTGTTCAGGCATTGGTTGAAAATCGCAGGTTACATGGAGCATACGAGAGTATTTTTAATATGGCAGCCCGCTTGGATACTAAAATTGTAAATAAAAAAACACTCGAAAACCTGGCACTTGCAGGTGCGTTTGACAGTTTTGCAAATGTGCACAGGGCTATGTTTTTTATACCCGATAAAGACGGATTAAATCTAACAGATAAGCTGATTCGTTATGCACAACAACAAAAACAGCAACAGGGGGTTGTAGATTTATTTGCCGAATCGGATGGTGCGGAGCGCCCAGCTCCTGAATTGCCTCAGGTTGCACATTGGCCCGTACTGGAACAATTGCATCGCGAAAAAGAAGTAGTAGGTGTTTATATTAGCGGCCATCCGTTGGATCCCTATCGTATGCTGATGCAGTACCGTTGCAATACCAATGCGGCAGAATTAAAAACCGAACTTGAATCACTTCGCAACAAGGATTTGATTTTTGCAGGTGTTATTACGCATGCAGAAAACCGCACTGGTAAATCAGGAAAGGCATTTGGAAAATTTATTGTAGAAGATTTTTTTGGAGCGTTGGATATGATGCTTTTTGGAAAAGATTTTATACAGTTTAACCGGTATATGGTACAGGGATTGTTTGTTTTTATAAGGGCATTTGTGCAAGAGCAATATAATCAACCGGGCAAATTTGAACTTAAAATTCGCAGTATGGAACTGCTTGATGAAGTTCAAAAGCAAGCCTTTTCGGCACTTCGATTACAAATACCCTATACCGATATTAATGCGCAGTTTATTCAAACTTTGGATCAAATTTGCCAACACCATCCCGGAAATTCGGCACTTGAAATTTATTTATCTGATACTATGCAGCAACAGCAGGTACGTTTGTTTTCACGAAAATATAAAATCGCCATTGACGAACAGGTATTACAGCGTCTAAAAGCCATTTCGCATTGTACCGTAAGCCTTATTTGAAAATGATGCAAAACTGCATTCTAAAACCTATCTTTGCCGCCGCAAATGGTATCAGTAAATCAGCTCAGTGTTTATTTTGGAGCAACGGTTCTTTTTGACGATGTATCGTTTTTAGTAAATCCCCGTGACCGCATCGGACTAGCCGGTAAAAACGGCGCAGGCAAAAGTACTTTACTTAAATTGTTGGCAGGATTGCAAGAACCCAGCAAAGGATCTGTATCGCGTCCTAAATCCTGTCGAATTGGCTATTTGCCTCAAGACATGACCCATCAGCACGGGCGAACCGTTTGGGATGAAACGGCAACCGCTTTTACTGAACTACAGGCATTGGAGTTACGCATAGAGGCCATACACAAGGCATTAGAAACCCGTACAGATTATGAGTCACAGGCCTATGCTGATCTTTTAGATGAACAAACAGCGCTGTACATGCGGCTTGAAGTTTTAGGGGCCACCGCCATGGATGAAGCCATTGAAAAAACCTTGATGGGTTTGGGATTTTCTAGAAGTGATATGCAACGCGCGACTTCTGATTTTAGTGGAGGCTGGCGCATGCGCATAGAACTAGCTAAGTTATTATTAGGTCAACCCGATGTGTTGCTTTTAGATGAACCTACCAACCATTTGGATATTGAAGCTATTATGTGGTTAGAAGAGTTTATGACTTCATTTGCGGGTGCAGTTGTATTAATCAGCCACGATCGCCGGTTTTTAGATCAGGTTACCCAACGTACCATTGAAATAAATGCCCAACGTATTTTTGACTATAAAGCCTCCTATTCAAAGTATTTGGTGCTTCGCGAAGAGCGACGTCAACAGCAGGAGAATGCTGCTAAAAATCAACAAAAAATTATTCAGCATACCGAGCAGTTAATTGATAAATACCGTGCAAAGGCCAATAAAGCCTCATTTGCACAGTCATTAATAAAAAAATTAGATCGCATGGAGCGCATTGAAGTAGATGATGTAGATAATGCAACTATTGCTTTTCGCTTTCCAAAACCTGCACATTCTGGTAAAATAATATTAACCGTAGAAGACGCCTCAAAATATTATGGCGCAAAACATATTTTTAGTGGTGCCCGTTTTATTGTAACAAAAGGTGAAAAAATTGGTTTTGTTGGCCGAAATGGAGAAGGCAAAAGCACCATGATGAAAATGATTGCAGGTAAAACTGATTTTACAGGTCTCATTAGCCCCGGACATCAAGTTTCTATTGGTTATTTTGAACAAGATCAAGAAGAAAAGCTGGATACCCGCAAAACGGTTTTTGAAACTATTGATGATTTAGCGGCAGGTGAAATTCGTAAACAAGTGCGCGGTTTACTGGGTTCGTTTTTGTTTCGGGGCGATGAGATTGATAAAAAAGTTTCGGTATTAAGTGGGGGAGAACGTGCCCGGTTGGCATTATGTAAATTATTATTAGAACCTTACAATGTTTTGCTATTAGACGAACCTACTAACCATTTGGATTTACGTTCAAAAGATATTCTTAAACGTGCCATTCAAGAATATGAGGGAACTGTTATCATGGTAAGTCACGATCGTGATTTTATGCAAGGAATTTGTTCTCGATTGTTTGAATTTAGAGATACCCGTGTAAAAGAACATCTTTGTGATATTGAAGGATTTGTTGCCTTACGAACGCAGGAACGCATGCAGGAGCAAAATGTTTTAAAGCAAAAATCAAAACCTGCAGATCGTACTAAAGCTATAGCTTCCGTTACTTCTACGGGTGGCGTCACAACAGAAACCGCTAACAAAATAAAAAAAATTGAACAACAACTTGAAACGCTGGAAGCAGAAATAAAAATTAAAGAACAACTGTTGCAAAATCCTGAGGCAATTTCATCTCTGGAAAATGCAGATGATTTTTTTAAATCCTACGAAGTTTTAAAAAATAAACACGAGCGTTTATGGAGTGAATGGGAATCCTTAAGTTTGTCAAACCGTTAATTTATGCGTCATCTTCCCAATGTTATAACACTTTTAAATTTACTCTGTGGTGTTTGGGCCATACATGCATTGTATACCGGACAAACACAGGATGCGATAATTTTAATAGCCACGGCAGCTGTATTTGATTTTTTTGATGGTTTTGCGGCGCGTATGCTAAATGCCGCATCGCCTATTGGAAAAGATCTTGACAGTTTAGCCGATATGGTAAGTTTTGGCGTGTTTCCGGGCTTATTATTGGTAGCTCAAATTCGCAATCAAAGCATGGGTATGGAGTCTGGATTATGGATGGAACACATTCATTTTTTAGGATATTTAATACCGGCCGCCTCGGCCTTGCGATTGGCTAAATTCAACAATGATGCGCGTCAATCGCAAGAATTTATTGGTTTGCCCACACCGGCAAACACGCTTTTAATTTGTGCTTTAGTATGGATTGATAAATTACCCTTGCAGTGGTGTTTTGTGTTTGATAGCACTTTCCGGTTTTCTATTCCCCTTGCGCTTTGGATATTTTTAGCCCTTTATTTGCCTTGGATGCTCAATTCTGAAATCCGTTTATTGGCTTTAAAATTCAAAAATTATAGTTGGAAGGATAACCGGTTTCGGTGGTTATTTTTGTTAACAGCTGCACCGATGTTGGTTTTGGGCTGGCATGCGTTTCCACTTATTATTCTTAATTATATAATATGGAGTTTTATTTACAACGGGCTATCGTCTGCAAGCTCATAAATTTTATATTTGCCCTATGAATTTATATGCTGCCTCGGTACGTATTATGCCTCTAAAAGCATTACTCGATCCACAAGGAAAAGCGGTTACACATTCGCTTCAAAAAATTAATCTTGCTGCCATATCCGATGTACGCGTAGGCAAGCATATAGCTTTAGAATTACAAGCCGAAAATGATATTCAAGCACATCAATTGGTAGATGAGGCCTGTAAAAAATTACTTTGCAATCCGATTATGGAATTTTACGAATTTGAAATAAAACCAATTTAAAATTAAAACTATGGGATATTTATTTACATCTGAATCAGTTTCTGAAGGTCATCCGGATAAGGTTGCCGATCAAATATCGGATGCACTAATCGATCATTTTTTGGCATTTGATCCGGCCAGTAAAGTAGCTTGTGAAACGTTAGTTACCACAGGTCAGGTGGTTTTAGCCGGTGAGGTTAAATCAAAGGTGTACCTGGATGTTCAGGAAATAGCGCGCCAGGTTATTCGTAATATAGGTTATACCAAAGCTGAGTATATGTTTGAAGCCAATTCGTGTGGTGTGTTATCTGCCATACACGAACAGTCATCAGATATAAATCAAGGGGTTGAACGTAAAACCAAAGAGGAACAAGGGGCTGGTGACCAGGGCATGATGTTTGGTTATGCCACTCATGAAACAGATAATTATATGCCTTTGGCTTTAGATTTGGCACATGCCATTTTACTTGAATTAGCAGCGTTGCGCAGAGAGCATAAACAAATAAAATATTTACGCCCTGATGCGAAATCACAAGTAACGCTTGAGTACAATGATTTAAATCAGCCGGTAAGAATCGATGCTATTGTGATATCTACGCAGCATGATGATTTTGACACTGAGGCAAAAATGCAGGCAAAAATCCGTAAGGATATGATTGATATTTTAATACCGCGGATAAAACGAAATTATCCAAAATATGCGCATCTTTTCAATTCTAAAATCAATTACCATATTAATCCCACCGGAAAATTTGTTATTGGAGGTCCGCACGGTGATACCGGTTTAACAGGACGTAAAATTATTGTTGACACATACGGAGGAAAGGGCGCCCATGGCGGCGGAGCGTTTTCAGGAAAAGATCCTAGTAAAGTGGATCGTTCTGCGGCGTATGCAACACGTCATATCGCCAAAAATCTTGTAGCAGCCGGTGTTTGTAATGAAGTGCTTGTTCAGGTGTCGTATGCTATAGGTGTTGCAAAGCCAATGGGTATTTATATTAATACTTTCGGAACCGCCAAGGTAAAATTAAGTGATGGTGAAATTGCTAAAATTGTTGAACGCATTTTTGATATGCGTCCCTATTATATTGAACAGCGTTTAAAATTACGTACACCGATGTATAGTGAAACGGCCTCTTATGGACATATGGGACGACGAAATGAAACCGTTACCAAAAGCTTTAAATCGCCGGATGGAAAGCTAAAAACAATGCGCGTGGAATTATTTACCTGGGAAAAGCTGGATTATGTTACTAAGGTTAAAAATGCATTTAAGATAAAGTAACATTACCCCTGATTTTAAACATTCTTTAATTAGGCGTGTAATTTTAATTTTAAATAATATTCGTACAAAAATATGCGATAGGGAAATTACATTTTAAATTTAAATTCTTATTTTAAATCCGTTTTTTTGTTTTTAAACTCAAAAGACCATAAGATCATTACGATATTTAATCATTTTAATTAAACGGTTAAACGGCATAATCAATGGTGTAAAAATCAATTACAACATATTACCTTTGAATACGTTATATACATAAATGCAAAAGTGCTGGTTTATACTTTGTATACTGTTTTTAGTATACAGTTCCTGTACTAAAGATCGCTTTTTTACAGCAGCTTACAATCCCCTGGTAGCCTCAACCGATACCCTTATGTTTGATACCGTGTTTACCGAAATAGGATCCGTAACGCGAAATTTCAGAATAAAAAACACATCGGGTTTACGCGTAAAAATTCAATCCATTCAGTTAGCAGGCGGCATGCAAACGCCGTATATCATTAATGTTGATGGCGTTTCAGGTAGTTCATTTAAAGATATTGAGTTAGATCCGGATGACAGTTTATATGTTTTTGTTCAAATTAAAATAAACCCAAATGACGCTAACAGCCCCTATATTATCTCGGATAAACTTCAGTTTACGGTAAATTCTAAAATTACTGAAGTAATATTAGAAGCCTGGGGCCAAAACGCTTATTACCACAGGCCAAACCACGCCATAAAATTTAAAGATGGCAGTTATTTACCCTATTCTATTATAAGCGAACAATTACATGCTGTTGAAAAAAACGGCTTGCAGTTTACCCTTAAAACCGATAAGCCCCATGTTGTGTATGGTTACTTAGTTGTTGATTCTACACAACAATTAATTATTCCTGCAGATGTAAAATTGTACATGAATTACAAATCGGGTTTATGGGTATACCGGTATGGTTCACTTAAAGTTTTAGGAGAGTTTAACAGGCCGGTTATAATTCAGGGTGCTCGACGAGATCGGGATTACATTGGCACTACGGGCCAATGGGATCGAATTTGGATAAATGAGGGCCGTAACGATAATTATATTCGATATGCTGTTATTAAAGATGGATTTATCGGAGTGCAAGCCGATGTTTTTGGCACTACATTAGACGGTTCAGGTAAATTAAAAATTGAAAATACCATTATACAAAATATGAGTAAATATGGTATTCAGGCTTTAGGTTATACAATTGATGCCTATAATTTATTAGTAACAAATTGCCAAGAACACCTACTCAATATCGATTTAAATGGCACCTATACGTTTTTGCATTCAACATTTGTAAACTATTGGGATGCCACAGGTCGAGAAAAATCTGCCCTGCGATGGAATAATTACATTGATGATAATAAACAAAAAGCAGTATTTCCTTTAAACCTGTATTTTGGAAACTGCATCGTTGACGGGAAAAAAAATGAGGAACTGCAGGCTGATATCCAAACAGACCCAACACTTAACGTTCAGTTTAATAATTGTTGGTTAAAAGCCACTGAGGAGAATCAAAGCGTTCTAATAAATTGTGTAAAATCAAATGTATCTCTTGAATATAAAGATCCCCAACATTATCTGTTTAAACTTAAGTCGCCTCAAGCCCAAATTATGCATTTTACAAATGCCCAGGCTCAGGCCGATGCTTCTAAAGTTCCATTTGATATTGAACAAATTAAACGAAACACACAAGATGTTACTATTGGTGTTTTTGAAAATCCCTAATTATAAATGACATAAGCTATTAAAATATGTTTAAGTTTTCTCAACACCGCAGCGTTTTATTGTGGCTTTCAACAGGAGCTTTTTTAATTTATACTATGGTACTGGTAGGTGGATTAACACGTTTAACACATTCGGGACTTTCAATTACCGACTGGAGCGTAATGGGAACCATTCCTCCTTTAAATCAAGAGCAGTGGAATCAACGGTTTTTAGAATATCAAAAGAGTCCTGAATTTTTAAAAGTAAATGCATCAATGACCGTAGATGCTTTTAAATCAATTTTTTGGTGGGAATATATTCATCGTATGATAGGACGTTTGCTGGGTTATGTATTTATTATTGGTGCTATAATTTTATTTATAAGACGCCGAATACAAGCTTTTATGTATCCAGGTTTACTATTGCTTTTTTTATTGGGGGCCTTGCAAGGCCTAATAGGATGGTGGATGGTATACAGTGGACTTATTTCAAAACCTGCAGTTAGCCATTACCGTTTGGCTACACATTTTATAAGCGCATTAACGCTTTTTTCTGCACTCTTGTTTATCATTTTAAAGTGGAAACATAATTTTAAAATAAAATGGCATCCACTTTTTAAAACACATGTATTTTTTATGTGTGTGCTGCTAATGCAGCTAATTTGGGGTGCTTTTACTGCCGGTTATGTTAGTGGAAATGCCGCCAAAATTCGTCCTGGACACATTTTTAACACATGGCCCAAAATGGGTGAGCAGTGGATAGCAGATCAGGTTTTTGAACAGCCTTCACTTATTACAAATCTAATAGAAAATGCATCTGGTATTCAATTTGTGCATCGCTGCATGGCTTTTGTTTTAGCACTGTTGATTTTATTTTTGGCATGGCGCAGCACTAAATTCAATTGTAATATTTATCAAAAACAAGGCATTACCGCACTGCTATACGCATTAACCATTCAAATCATGTTGGGAATTTTCACATTACTTTACCAGGTGCCTTTGGTGTTGGCGGCACTGCATCAAACCACTGCATTTGTTTTGGTTGGTATTTCGGTTTACCTTTTGTATCATTTTATGTATGGTGCTGAAGCAGAACGCAAATAATACCGTATCTTTAAATGAACATGTTTAGGTTTTGGGGTATTGCATGTCTGTTAAGCAGCTCTTTAGCGCTGGCTCAGTTTAATTTTGGACATCAAATGGAATTTGGTAAAAACCGTGTACAATTTAAGCCATTTTACTGGCAATACATCAATCATGAAGCCCTTAAAATTTATTACTACCAAGGCGGTTTTGATCTTGCTAAATTTGTATCAGTAGCTGCACATCGCGAATACGCCGTATTACAAAAACGTTTAGATTTTACGGGTAATGGCCCATTAAATATTTTAGTGTTTAATACGCAAAGCGATTTCCAACAAAGTAATGTAGGATACTCTGTATCAGATCAAAGTAATATTGGCGGAACCACCCGATTTATTGGTGATAAAATTTTTGTGTATTCCAACGGGCAACTATCCGATCTTGAACGCCAAATACGCTATGCCATTGCCTATTGGATGATTCAAAAAATTTTATTTACAGGTACCACCGGAGAAACCTATAGAAATGGTACGTTTTTAAATATACCACCCTGGTTTAGCGAAGGTTTGGCATATTACCTGTCTGAAGGATATTCTGAACATGCCGAAACGATAGTTTACGATGCATTTAAATCAAATCAATTTTTAAAATTTATGGCATTGCCTTTACATCAGTCGGCTCGTATTAGTCAGTTGTTTTGGTTTTATGTAAGCACCTATTGGGGCGAACGCATGATTGGTAATATTTTATATTTAACCAAAATGACCCGACGAATAGAGCCTGCCATGATGGGCAGTATTGGGCTTACTATTCCCGACCTAACAAGGGAGTTGCAAGATTTTTATCAATTAAAAATTTACAAATCAAAAGATACAAGTTTGCAACATTTACATTTGCAAAGCGCGCCGTGGAAACGCTATAAATCTGAACGATTATATTATCATCCACGACAATCTCCATCTTCTTCTCAGTTGGCCTATGTACGAAACGACAGAAACCAGTACCGGGTATATATTTTTGATACATTAACACGCAAACACCAACGTATTTTTAAGTACGGTCCCAAAATTGAGCGTATAGCCATGTTACAATATCCCTTAATTTGCTGGCATCCCGACGGCGAGCGGTTGTATATGGTTTATCCTAAAAAAGGCCAGTTAACAATACGCACCCATAATTTTAAAGATCAGCAAAGTACGGAGCGTCCGTTGGCAGGTTTAATTCAGGCCCATGCTTTGGTATTTCATCCAAACGGAAAATATGCCATAATAGCCGGCGTAGCCAATGCCCGATTTGAATCGGATTTATTCAAATTTACTCCCAGTTCGGGGGGGATAGAGCCGGTTACACAGGATGTTTGGGACGATACAGATCCTGAATTTAGTCCCGATGGTAAAACCCTTTATTTTTCAAGCAATCGTCAATTACAAGCCGACGGCATGGTTACCGATCATTATGCCGCAGATCGAATGCCATCACACTATGATGTTTTTAGTATGTTATGGAATGAAAAAAACAAATCCATTACGCCCGTAACCGAAACTCCAGATATTTCAGAATTGCAGCCAAAGGCAACAGCGCAAGGCGTTTATTTTTTGTCTGATAAAAAAGGCTTGCGAAATGTTTATTATGCTGTTAAAGACAGTGCCCTAGCTTATGTGGACACTACAGAGCATTACCGTTTTTTTTATAACACTAAACCCATTACGCATTTTGATCGTTCAATACGGGCCTGGGATTATAATTCTGTAAATGCCCACGCGGTATTTCACAGTTTTATAAACAATCACGATGCATTTTTTGCATATCCGTTAAAATCCGATGTAAGTATTAACAACGAATCCCTGTATTGGACCAAAACTGATAAAATGATTACGGCCGTGTTGCCCAACAAATTTCCGTATGCATTACCTGAATCCTCCGTGCGTGAATCTGTTTCTAAATTACTTTCTGACACCATAAATACAGAAAATTACATTTTTTATTCAGATACCCTTAAAACCAAACAAAACAGTGCAGATTTAATTGTTCCAAAGTCAACCATTTTACGCAATATTGAATTTCCTTTAAGTCAAAATTATTATACCACGTTTTACTCCGATTACATGGTAAATCAATTTGATAATTCTTTTTTAGCAAATAATTACCAGGTATTCTCCGGGTACGGAAATCCATTGTATCTCAATCCGGGATTTAATATTTTATCAAAAATTTCTATTAGTGATTTAATGGAAAATCAACGTATTATCGGGGGGTATCGAATAAACCCTGCCCTGGATAATGAGTTTATGTTGTCTTGGGAACAACGTCAAAACCGTTGCGATCACCAATGGTTATTGGATCGACAAACCTTTAATTCTATTACAGCCTATACTTCAGAACAAGCACCATACGCAGCCAAATTAATTACACATACATTTCGCTATTCAATTAAATATCCATTTTCTGAAGTGCTTTCGCTTCGATGGTCAGCCCTTTTTAGAAATGATGTTAAAATTGCCCGCAGTTTTGGACCTATTACTTCGGCATATCCCAATACCTATGAAAATATGCTGGGCACCCGCATGGAATTGGTATTTGATAATACGCGCAGTGTCGATATAAATATTTTAAACGGTGTACGTTTTAAAGTTTTTTCAGAGGTATGGCAGTATACTGATTTTTGGTTTACTAAAACCGGAGCATCGGGGAATTTATTTACTTCAGGTGTAGACTTTAGACATTATCAAAAAATTCATAGACAGTTTACCTGGTGTAATCGTTTCGCCTTTGGCAATGCCCTGGGCACGGAACGCTTGATTTTTTATTTAGGCGGAGTTGATAATTGGTACAATCCACAATTTAACTCCAATGTTAATATTATAAAACCTGAGCAATATGGTTTTCAAACCATTGCTACCAATCTCCGTGGATTTTCACAAAATACTCGAAATGGTAATAATTTTATGGTTATGAATTCAGAATTGCGCTTACCACTTGTTCATTATTTATTTAATCAAGATTTTAATTCTGATTTTATTAATTATTTTCAGTTAATTGGATTTACAGATTTAGGAATGGCTTGGTATAACTGGAATCCCCTGAGTGATGAAAATACCAAAAACACCAATGTATACATTGATCAAGACCCCGCTTTGGGTTATGGCGGATCAGGTATTATCATCCGGGTTATTAATTACAATAATCCTTTAGTAGGTGGTATCGGCTTTGGTTTGCGAAGTCGATTTTTAGGTTATTTTATGAGATTGGATTTTGGATGGGGTATAGATAATTGGAAGCTTCAAAAAAGAATGGTAGGTTTGTCACTAACTACAGATTTTTAGTATGCTATACGTTTTATTAGCTTTAGGTTTAGTGGCCGGTTTTTTAAGTGGATTAATTGGCATTGGAGGTGGTATTATTATTGTCCCCGTTTTGGTTTATATGTTGCATATGGATCAAAAAATGGCACAGGGTACAACCCTGTTTATGTTTATGTTGCCTATTGGAATTTTAGGAGTGTACAATTATTACAAAGCAGGGCAGGTGGATTTTAAATCAGCACTTATTATTTCAATAACTTTTATTTTAGGTAGTTATTTGGGAAGTAAAACTGCACTAACCATTGATACAAAAATTGTAAAACAAATTTTTGCAGTAGCAATTATTTTAGTTGGCATTAAAATGTTATGGGGTAAATAAAATGGATGTAACATCCCATGTTAAGTTATTAATAAATGATGCCATTGGGTTTCGTAGGCATTTACATCAACATCCTGAACTTTCATTTAAGGAAGTACAAACGCAAGCATATATTAAGTCTACATTAAGCCGGTATGGCATGGATGCGCACTTTATGCCATCCGCGCAGGGTCTGGTTTACATAATTGGTAATAATCCTACAGAACATACACAATGTTTGCTTATTCGGGCAGATATGGATGCCCTTCCTATACAAGAGTTAACAACAATACCATTTAAATCTACAGTTCCTAAAATTATGCATGCCTGCGGTCATGATATTCACATGACGGTTGTGGCATTTACAGCTATTATTATGAAACAATTGCATACGCAATGGGCGGGTAGTTTAAAAGTTATTTTTCAGCCCGGTGAAGAAGTATTGCCGGGCGGTGCATCATTAATGATTGAAGAAGGCGTATTGCAAAATCCTAAAGTGGATCATGCCATGGCTTTGCATGTATTGCCCGGATTAGAATCGGGTAAAGTTGGATTTTTACAAGGCCCCTATATGGCCAGCAGTGACGAGTTGCATGTATCCGTAAATGGTCGTGGCGGACATGCGGCTTTAAGAAAGCAGCTTAATGACCCTGTAATTGCATCATCAGATTTTATTGTACAGCTTCATAACCGATTTAACCTTACAGAGCTTAAAATACCCACTGTGGTTTCAATAGGTAAAGTTACCGCAGATGGCGCAACCAATGTGATTCCAGATACGGTTCAGCTTAAAGGCACCATCCGAACCCGTGATGAAAAATGGAGAATAAAAGTACATCACATCATAGCTGAATTGGCAGCAGCAGTAGCATCGCAGTATGGTGTTGAAATTAAAGTTGAAATCATTAAAGGCTACCCAAGTTTAGAAAACGATAGTGCATTTACACAACAAAATGAACTTATTGCGCAACAGGTAGTAGGTGCTGAAAATGTGGTTAAACTAGAACCTCGAATGACGGCAGAGGATTTTGCATTTTTTACGCAACACGTACCATCATGTTTTTTTAGAATTGGTACCGGATTTTCAAATAAACCAAATGCAGAAGTGCATTCTCCTTATTTTGAGGCTAATGAAACATCCATTGAAATCGGAATACGCACCCTCACGTCGCTTTGTTTAAATTATTTTAATCACAATTCGTTTTGAAGCGCATATAATTGAGCATAGGAGCCTTGTTTGTCTAGTAAATCTTGATGTGTACCGCACTCGGTTATTGAACCCTGTTCAAAATAGTAAATACATTGGGTATGCTGAATTTGCGTTAAGCGGTGACTAATTATAATGATACATTCAAACCGGTTCATGTGTTTTAAACGTTGCATCAGTGCTTGTTCTGTGACATGATCAAGCGCATTAATACAATCATCTAAAATTAAAACTTTTGATTTACGAACTAAAGCTCTTGCAATGGCAAGGCGTTGTTTTTGTCCGCCACTCAGCATAAC
>Ga0209358_10002745_pt1 | contig 13244 bp, 7 predicted proteins | sample LauGreFa1BDMLBSN_2_FD_187574 | JGI IMG/M metagenome (GOLD analysis project Ga0209358, IMG submission 187574) | Freshwater lake microbial communities from Lake Michigan, USA - Fa13.BD.MLB.SN (SPAdes) (version 2) | ecosystem: Environmental > Aquatic > Freshwater > Lake | place: Lake Michigan, USA...
CCGAAGAACACGATCTTCTCCGCGAAGCGCCTCATCGGCCGCAAGTTCTCGGAAGTGAAGGCCATCGCCTCGAAGCTCCCTTACAAGGTCGTCGAAGGTAAGAACGGCGACGCCGCCATCGAATGCGAAGTCGACGGCAAGCCCCGCGTGTTCGCGCCGGAAGAAATCGCCGCCAAGGTCCTCGCCAAGCTCAAGGCCGACGCCGAAGCCTACCTCGGCGAGAAGGTCACGCAGGCCGTGATCACCGTCCCCGCCTACTTCAACGACTCGCAGCGCCAGGCCACCAAGGACGCCGGCACGATCGCGGGCCTCGAAGTGCTCCGCATCGTCAACGAGCCCACCGCGGCTTCCCTCGCCTACGGCCTCGACAAGAAGGGCGACGAAAAGATCGCCGTCTATGACCTCGGTGGCGGCACCTTCGACGTCTCGGTCCTCGAGATCGGCGGCGGCGTCTTCGAAGTGAAGGCGACCAACGGCGACACCGAACTCGGCGGCGATAACTGGGACGAACGCATCATCCAGTGGCTCATCGACGGCTTCAAGACGGAGTCCGGCATCGACCTCTCCAAGGACGCCATGGCCCGCCAGCGCCTCAAGGAAGAAGCTGAGAAGGCCAAGATCGCCCTCTCGTCCTCGAACTCCGTGGACATCAACCTGCCGTTCATCACCGCCGACGCCTCCGGCCCGAAGCACCTGAACGTCACGCTCACCCGCGCCCAGATGGAAAAGGTCTGCGACGACCTCTCCGAGCGTACCCGCCGTCCCTTCGAGTCCTGCCTTAAGGACGCCGAACTCAAGATGGCCCAGGTCGACGAGCTTGTCCTCGTCGGCGGCATGACCCGCATGCCCAAGATCATCGAGATCGCCCGCCTGCTCGCCGGTAAGGAGCCCCATAAGGGCGTCAACCCGGACGAAGTCGTCGCCATCGGCGCCGCCATCCAGGCCGGCGTGCTTAAGGGCGACGTGAAGGACGTCCTCCTCCTCGACGTGACTCCGCTCACCCTGTCCATCGAGACCATGGGTAGCGTCGCCACGCCGATGATCGAGCGCAATACGACCATCCCGACCAAGAAGTCGCAGATCTTCTCCACCGCCGCCGACAGCCAGCCGGCCGTCGACATCGTCATCGTCCAGGGCGAACGCCCGATGGCGAAGGACAACAAGCAGCTCGGCACGTTCAAGCTCGACGGCATCAAGCCGGCGCGCCGCGGCGAACCGCAGATCGAAGTGACCTTCGACATCGACGCCAACGGCATCCTCCACGTCTCGGCCGTCGACAAGGGCTCGGGCAAGGAGCAGAAGATCTCCATCACCGGCTCCTCGGGTCTCTCCAAGGAAGAAGTCGAGAAGCTCCGCAAGGAAGCCGAACTCCATGCCGAAGAGGACAAGAAGGTCCGCGAGCTCGCCGAAGCCCGCAACCGCCTCGATGCCGGCGTCTTCACCGCTGAGAAGTTCCTCGCCGACAACGGCGAGAAGATGCCCGCCGAAGCCAAGGCTTCCGCCGAGGCTGCGCTCAAGGAAGCCCAGGAAGCCCTCAAGAAGACCGACGCCAGCGCCGAGGACTTCGAGAAGGCCGCCACGGCCCTCCAGACCGCGCTCATGGCCGCCGCGCAGACCGTGCCTCAGCCCACTGCTGGCGAACAGCCTCAGGCCGACGCTGGTCCCGCTCCGGAAGGCAAGAAGAAGTCCCAGGACGGCAAGGTGGTCGACGGTGACTTCGAGGTCGTCGACGACGGCAAGAAGTAAGCGTCGCGGTGCGACGCAGGGCTAGGGACAGGCTGATAAGCAAAGGGCCGGAGTCATACGACTCCGGCCCTTTTGTTTACGGGGCCTTTACGACGGCGTTGATGCCGTTGGGCGGCATCGCCGGGGAGGCCTTCCAGGTTTTCCCATCAGCCGAGAAGGACATCTTGCCGGGCCAGGAACTGGTGATGAAGCGAGTACCGTCGGTCCAAAGAATGCGTCCGGGCGGGTGCAGCGTCGAGGGCTGCCAGCTCTTGCCGTCGGTCGATGTGATCACGGTCTTACCACCGCCAGCGATGAATGCTTTGCCAGTCCACTGGAGCCAATCAAGTTTCTCTTCGGCCGGGCGTTCCTGCTTCTGCCAGGCTTTGCCGTCTGCAGAGGTCATGATGACGCCGGTGCCGACGGCGACAAAGGTGTTGGCGCCGAAGGCGAGGGCGCGGAGTTGAGGAAGGTCGGAGCGGAAATCAACCTGAGTGCCGTCGGCCGTAGTCATGCACCAGTAGAACTCTTTCTTCGATCCCGCCTCGCCCATGAAAATGGTGACGCCGTTACCGCAAGCGGCATGGCGGAACCAGAGGGCCCAGCTGGGGAATCCGGTCGTCGCCGCCTGTGCCCCTTGGGTCCAGCTGACGCCATCGTCGGAGAACCAGAGGGTGCGATTCGGTCCACCTGCAATGAAGCGTTGGCCTGATCTGATCACGGGATTAACGCGAAAGGGTAGTTTCTTCACCTCGACCCATTTTACCCCATCAATTGAGTTGAGGATATGCCCCACCTGAGCTCCGCCGACCACGACAAATTTCCCGGCACCGAACGCTGCGGACATGAGGTTATTGCTGTCGTCTTTGCCCTCGGGTGCCCACTCGGCGGTGATTTCCCAATTAAGGCCATCGTGCGAGATCATGCGTCGTCCGCCATAGCCCACGGCCAGCCAGGTCTCGGCGGCGAAGGCCTGTAGCGCTGATAGTCCGAGTAACAGCGCGAGCCTCATGCTTAGGCCAGTTCGAAACCCTTGACGCTACGACCGTTGCTACTGCCGAACTTCTCGAGGCCGACATCCATGCGGTGGGCGATCTGGACGAAGAGGTTGGCGAAGCGTCCGTTATCGTTGCCCTTGCCGCCCGCGACGACGTGTTTGCCGTGACGGAAGCCGCCGCCAGCGAGGATCAGCGGGAGGTCGCGCGTGTTGTGCGAGCTCGCGTTGCCGAGATTACTGCCCGCCATGACGATCGTGTTGTCGAGCAGCGTGCCGCGGCCTTCCTGAACGCCCTTGAGCAGGCCGAGCAGGCGGCCGATTTCCGCGAATTCCGCGCGCTCGATGATCCGCAACTCCTCAATCTTAGCCTCGTCTTGGCCGTGGTGCGAGAGGTTATGCCAGTCCTGGCTCACGCCCTCGATCTTGGGCGTCGCGTTCATGCCGCCGGCGCTGTAGGTGATGAAGCGGGTCGAGTCGGTCTGGAAAGCCAGCGTGATCATCTCGTGCATCAGCCTGGTCTTGGCGATGATGTCGGTGCGGTCCGCGACATCCTTCGGCGCTGCGGAGGAGACCTTGGGCTTGGGACGAGTCGCCCAGGCGGCGGATGAAAGCAGCCGCGCTTCCAATTCGCGGACGCTCGTGAAATATTGGTCCACTTTCTCCCGATCCCTCGGGCCGAGGTTGGCATTCATCTTCTTGGCCTCTTCGCCGACGGTATCGAGGATGCTGCGCCCGCGGCGTAGCTCATCCAGCTGACGTCTCACTTCCGTCGGGCTGCCTTCCACGAACAGGAGCTGGAAGACCTTAGATGGAGAAGGTTCCGCGGGGAGGCAGACCCCGTTCATCGTCCAGGACATCGTGGCATGGTTACCTGCCGAAAGCACGAGGGAGGTGAAACGGGTGTCGGGGTTGAGTTTCTGGACCAGCAGCTGGTCCAGTGAGATCGTGTTGCGAAAACCTGGTAGACCCGGGTGCCTGGCGGAAGTCAGCCAGGTGAGTTCGGAGGTGTGTCCGTCGGAGCCGTTCTGTTCATCGTGGGAGAGTCCCGAGAAGACCGTGAAGTCTTTGCGGTGCGCTTGGAGCGGTTCGAGGTAGTACGAAGGTGTGTAGTCGGCGCCTTCTTCCTTCGGCACGAGCAGCGGCACGTGGAAACCAAGGCTGTAGTTCATCGCCAGGAAGCGGCGGGGTTGGGTCGAGGCGGCGCGGGTCTCCGCGGCGTTGGCGAAGCTGGGGACCATGGCCTCGAGCCAGGGCAAGGTCAGCAGAAGGCCGGTGCTGCGCAGGAAGGCTCGGCGGTCGATGCGGGCCTTGGTGGCGATGTGCGGGGCGTTCATTTGGTCAGGAAGATTTCGCTTTGGATGAGGTTGTGGAGGAGGTCGCGCAGGCCGTTGCCGTGCGTGAAGGTCTGGCCCGCGATACGTTTGAGTTCGGCGCGATCCGAGAAGCCCATCGCGCGTCCGCTACCGTAGGCGGCGAGTTTGCGGGTGAGCGCGAGCGTGAAGGCCTCGGGGTCGGCGAGTAACACCTTTTGCTTAAACTCCTTGAGGTCGGCGAAGACCTTGCCGTCGGCGGTCACGCCGGAGGGGTCGACCGGCGGCCCGATGCGCCACTGGACGCGCTTGAGATTGGGCGGCGACTTGAACTGCTTGCCTAGGCTGCGGTAGTTCGTCTGCCAGCCGCCAGCGACGTCGTAGCTCTCGAGGGCGAAGCCAGGCGGGTCGATTTGGGAGTGACAGGAGTTGCAGCTCTCGGTGGAGCGATGCTTCTCGAGCATCTGGCGGAGGGTGACCGCGCCACGGATGTCAGGTTCGACGCCGGGGGTTCCGGGTGGCGGCGGGGACGGTGGGGTGCCGAGGATGCGGTCCAGCACCCAAGCGCCGCGCATGACAGGGGAGGTGTTATTCCCGTTGGCGGAGACCTTGAGGACGCTGGCGTGGGTGAGCAGTCCGCCGCGGTGGTACTCAGGCTTCAGCGCGACCTTGCGGAAGGCGACGCCTTCGACGCCCGGGATGTCGTAATGGCGGGCAAGGCGGTTGTTCAGCATCGTCCAGTCGGAGTCGAGGAAGTCGGTCACGCTGAGGTTATTTGCGAGGACTTCGGCAAAGAAGCCGCGGGTCTCATCGAGCATGGCGGCCTTGAGGGCGTCGTCATATTCTGGATAGAGCTGCTTGTCGGGCGAGGTCGCGTCGATGTTGCGGAGGGAAAGCCACTGGTCGGTGAAGTCGCGCACGAAGCGTTGCGCCCGGCGGTCGGAGAGCAATCGGTCGGTCTGGGCGCGCAGGTTGGCGGGCTTCAGCAGCGCACCGCTTTCAGCGTGCTTGCGGAGTTCGTCATCGGGTGCCGTGCCCCAGAACATGTAGCTCAGCCGTGAAGCCACGGCCCAGGCATCGAGGCGCCCGGACTTCTCATGGAAGTAAAGGTTGGCGGGGGAGCAGAGGACGGCGGTATAGGCGGTCAGCAGGGATTCCTCGAAGGTGGACCCGTTCTTGAGCTCGGCTTCGAAAAGGCGCACGTATGCGTCGGCCTGCGTCGGCTGGCTCTTCTCGCGGACGACCTTGGCCACGAAGGCCTTGATAAGCTTCGGTCCGTCGACGACCGGCTGGGTGCTCGTAATCTCATACATCTGCTGGGTGCGGCGTTTCTCGTATTTCATTCGCTTGGCGGCCTCGGCGGTCGGAGCGTTGGGCAGGTCGCCGAACATGAGCTTATGTCCTTTGCCCGGCCACTGCGGAAGCAGCGGGCCCTCGACGCGCATGGGCTTCATCGCCAGTCCGGGGCCGGGGTATTTGGCCGGGCCGGTCTTTTGGTTCAGGTTATTGTCAAAGGTGCGGAGGTCGGGGAATAGGCGGACCTTGTCGCGCACCTTCAGTTGTACTTCGATCTGCACCTCGTTGCCGGCCGGGAGGAATTCCTGGACGGATTGGAAGCGGGTGGGGCTTCCTGTGAAGAAGGGTCCGGAGAAGATTGTCACCATCACAGGCTTCTCGCTCTGATAGGCGCGGCCGCCGAGCGTGACGCGGTAGAGGCCGGCGATCGGCGCCTCGAATTCTGCCATGAGTGCCGGATAGGTGGCCTCGTTGAAGGTCACGACGCTACCGTCAGCGAGCTTGTGCCAGCTCTTCCCGATATGCGTGGCGTTGCGGCCATCGCCGAAGCCGATCGTCTTGTCGATTTTCTCCGGAGCATCCCCTTTGTTCAGTGCGGCGTTCAGTGCCTGCCGCGCCGCGTCCATGGTACGCTGCAGATGGACCGACGAGAGATCGAGCGCCTCGCCGACCTTATCGAAGCCTTGGGCGCGCCCGTCTTCGGGTAGCAAAGGTGCGAGTTCCTCATTGATGCCGAGCAGGTCGTTGAGCGTCTGCTCAAGTTCGTTGCGATTTAGGCGACGGAGGACGGTGGCCTTGTTCGCCTGATCTGCGGTGGCCAAGCTCGTGGCCAGTGTCTTCGTGAATTTGGCCTTCTCGCTGGCTTCCGGTCGGGCCTTCTTCTTCGGCGGCATCTCGCCTTGGTCGACTCGATCGAAGATGTGGACCCACTTAGCGAGCGTCTCGGGCCGGTTCAGGTCGGAGGGCAGTTTGCCGAAATCGAGTCCGCCTTTGGCGTCGTCGGCGTCATGGCAGTCGACGCAGTGCTTCTCGATGAACGGACGCAGCTGCTCGGGCGTTTCGGCGCAGAGCAAGGCCGATCCGAGCAGGCACGGAATCAGCAGGCGGGGAAGGGCGGTGCGACGACGCATCGGGGGTAAGGGCAGGCTAGGCAGAGGCCGGAGGTTGAACAGGCTTTTGTGGGGACTGGGCCATGGTCCGGCCCGGCTGACTCAGCCCTTGCCCCGGGGCTAGGTTTCTTCATCAGATTGCCCCGTGAATACCTCGGAGCAGCTTTTCCAACGCGCCCTCACGATGATCCCGGGCGGCGTCAATTCCCCGGTCCGCGCTTTTCGCTCGGTCGGCGGCACGCCCTTCTTCACGAAGTCGGCCAACGGCGCACGTCTGACGACGGCCGACGACCAGGAGCTCGTGGACTTCGTCCTGACCTGGGGTCCGGCCATTCACGGTCACAATGACCCGGATATCCGCGCGGCCATCCGCGAGGCCCTCGACCGCGGCACGAGCTTCGGCACCCCGAACCCGCTCGAGGTCGAGATGGCCGAGCTGATTCTTGCCTGCGTCCCGGCGGTGAAGAAGGTCCGCATGACCAACAGCGGCACCGAGGCCACGATGTCCGCCATCCGCCTCGCCCGTGGCTATACCGGACGTAACAAGATCATCAAGTTCTCCGGCTGCTACCACGGTCACGTCGACTCGCTCCTCGTGAAGGCCGGCTCTGGCGCGCTTACGCAGGGTAATCCCGACTCCGCCGGCGTCACGCCCGGTACCGCGGCCGACACGCTCGTCGCCGAATATAATAATCTCCCGGCGCTCTCCGCGCTCTTCGACGCCAATCAAGGCCAAGTCGCTGGCCTCATCGTCGAGCCGTTCCCGGCGAACGTCGGACTGATCCTCCCGGACGCGGGCTTCCTCACCGGCCTTCGCGAACTCTGCACGAAGCACGGCACGGTGCTCATCTTCGACGAAGTGATGACGGGCTTCCGTCTCTCCCTCGCGGGCACGCAAGGCCTGCACGACGTCGTCCCGGACCTCGTCTGTATGGGCAAGATCATCGGCGGCGGCCTTCCGGTCGGTGCCTTCGGCGGCAAGGTCGAGATCATGGACAAACTCGCCCCGCTCGGCCCGGTCTACCAGGCCGGCACGCTCTCGGGTAACCCGCTCGCCATGGCCGCCGGCCTCGCCGCGGTCCGTAAGCTGAAGTCCCAGGACCCGTATACGCGTCTCGACGTGCTCGGCCGTCGCGTCCGCGATACGTTGCTCGCCGCCGCGCAGGCCAAGGGCATCCCGCTGCAGGTCCCGCAGGTCGGTTCGATGTTCTCGCTCTACTTCAACACCGAGAAAGTCCGTAACTACGACCAGGCCATCGCTTCCAACGGCGACCTCTATCGCAAAGTCTTCCGCACCGCGCTCGACAAGGGCGTGTATCTTGCGCCTTCGCCTTACGAGACCGCGTTCATCTCGACCGCCCACGAGGGCAAGGACATCGACAAGGCCTGCGAAGTCCTCGACGCCGCCGTGCGCGCCCTCTGATCATGCCTAAACTCGCTTTCATCGGTTCCGGACGCATGGCAGGCGCCATGGTGCAGGGCCTCCTTCGTTCGGGCGCCTGCGCTCCGTCCGATATCACCGTCATCGGTGGAAATGATTCTACCGCCGTCGACCTCTCTAAGGCCACCGGCGTCCGCGTGGCCGCGACCCCGGTTGAGCTCCTGACCGGTGCCGATGCGGTCGTGCTCGCCTGCAAGCCGCAGCAGTTTGCCGACCTTGATAAGTCCTACGCCTCGCTCGCGCAGGGCAAGCTTGTGCTGTCGATCCTCGCCGGTACGCGCCTCGCCACCATCGGAGCTTTCTTCTCGTCCGCCCGTAATGTCGCCCGCGCGATGCCCAATACCCCAGGCGCGGTCGGTCAGGGTATCAGCGCCCGTTGTTCCGCGACCCCGCTGGCGGCCGCCGACGCCCAGATCGTCGACTCGATCCTGTCCGGTCTCGGCCCGGTGATCGAACTCCCTGAGACGATGTTCGACGCCGTCACCGCCGTCTCCGGCAGCGGCCCTGGTTTCTTCTTCGAATACGTCGCCGCCTACGAAGAGGCCGCCGTCGCCCTCGGCTTCACGCCGGAGCAGGCCAAGCTCCTGGTCCGTCAGACCTTCAGCGGGTCGCTTGCGCTCCTCGCCGCCACCGGCGAGACGCCCGTGAACCTCCGGATCCAGGTGACCTCGCCCGGCGGCACGACCAAGGCCGGCCTTGACGCCATGGAAGCGGGCAAGTTCCGCGCCATCGTCGCCTCCGCCCTCATCGCCGCCAAGCAGCGCGGCGAAGAGCTCGGGAAGAAGTAAGAGCGTCCGCTTTCTCGTCTGGGTAGGGTCAGCACTGCGTGCTGACCTAGCCTAGGTCACGACGCAGTCGTGACCCTACCGGCGTACGATTCCCATACTTTCCCGATTGGGGTCAGTCCTGAGCGGATGCTAGGATCATACGTCGGCGCAGGTCCCAGCAGTTTCCTACGGCCAGGAAGATCGGGATGATTGTCGCGAAGCCGTAGAGCGGATACCACCAGAACATGATCAGCGAGTCGTGGAAGCGGACGGCTTGCAGCGATTCGAGCACGCCGCGCCAGGTCAGGCTCTGGCCGAAATCATGGACTGCATGGATCACGAGCATGCTGGCGGCGAAGGTCAACGTGCCTAGCAACAGCGCCAGCGGTCCGTAGGGCCAGGCAGCCCAGCCTTTCGCCCTGCCTAAGCGTCCGGCGAGCAGGCGCGTCACAAGTATTCCCGTTGGGATGCTTCCCAGAAGATACAAGCCAGTCATCAGCATGAACTGCTTCCCAGAGAAACCGATGCCTTTCAAAATCACGAGGGCGACGACGCCCCAGAGCAGCCCGTAGACGGCGCCAAGTCGATTCAGGTTGGGCGAGCGGGTGTTTTCCATGATGACTATCGTTACTTACGCTCAGAATTCCGCCAACTTTCTAAATGCCGAATATATGCAAGTGGGCGGTATTATGCGTCCCATAAGGATTTTAGGGACGCGACGAATAAGGGCCGTTAGGGGGATCTGTTCGAGGTTGAGGACAGCACGTGGTGCTATCCCTACCTATTACCCCCATGCTCTATACTCGTTACTCTATACTCTGAAATGACTACTTCTTCTTGGCCTTTTTGACCGGCTGGCCACCGGGGAGGCGTTTCTGTTCCTGCTTAGGGAGTGGGCCGGCGAGGGGCGGGGTCTCGAAATACTTGCCGTCCTCGGTCATGCGCGGGTCGCCGGTTTCGCGGAGGATGGTGAACAGCCGCTCGGTCATCTCCTTGCGGACGGCCGTATAGGCCGGCTCCTCGGCGACGTTGTTCATCTCGTCCGGATCCTTGCGGAGATCATACAGCTCGAACATCGGACGGCGGCCATAGAACTTGTCGAACTGCGCCGACCACTCGGGGGACTTGCGCGCTCCGACGAACCAAGCCTTGGTCGGGCCGGCATCATCGTCGGGCAAGGTCACGAAGGTCGTCTGGGCGACCTCGTCGAAGGTCGGCTCATCTTTTCCATCCAGCCGGTAATGATCGCCGAGGGGCCAGCGTTCGGGCTTGAAATTGACGATGAGGGCGTGGTCGAGGGTGCGCAGCACGCGCTGCGGGTAGGGCGTGTAATCCGGACGGGCGATTTCGACATGACGTTCGCGTCCGGCGACCACCCACGTGCGCGCAGGATCGACGAGCCCTTGACGTTCGGAACGGAGCACGTTCCAGAGCGAACGGCCGGTCATCACCGCGGGCGGCTTCACGCCGCCGGCTTCGAGGAAGGTCGGCGCCAGGTCGGGCAGGCTGACCATGTCGTCCACGACGCGTCCGCCCTTGATGCCGGGACCGGAGAGGATGAGCGAGACGCCGGTGCCGAATCCGTAGAGGTTGCACTTGCCGTGCGGGAAACCGGGGGCGCCGTGGTCGCCGCTCACGGCGATCAGGGTCTTGCTCCGTTCACCGGCACGGTCGAGTTCCTCGAGTAGCACGCCCATCGCGGCGTCGAGGGCCTGGACTTCGCCGAGGTAGTCGGCGAGGTCTTCGCGCACCACCGGGACGTCCGGCAGGAAGGCCGGCAGCTTGCCCTTGAGGGCGTCGGGATCGAGCCCCCAGAGTTTCTGGCCGCTCCCGCGCACCCACGCGCGGTGGGTGTTGGTCGGTCCGAACCAATAGGCGAAGGGCTGACCGGCGGCTTTGGCCGCGAGCATCGCACGGAAGTTACCGCGGACTTCTTCGAGGAGCTTGCCGCGGGCGGCTTCGGCCGTGGCGCCTTTCGCCACGAGGTCGGTCGCGTTCTCCGAGAAGTTATTGAAGGCGCGCCCCGACTTTTCGAAAGCGTGTTGCTGGCCGCCGTAGGGAGCGTCGGCCGGAGAGCCCGGGCTCCAGACCTTGTAGGATTTGCCGAGATGGTAGCCGGCGTCACGGAGTAGCAGCGGGTAGGTGGGGATGGTCTCGTCCCAGACCGCGCCTTGGAGGATGGCGCCACGGCCGGTACGCCAGAAATGCTGGCCCGAGAGCAGCGAACTGCGGCAGGGCGTGCAGGAGGGCGCGTTGACGTGGGCGTTGCGGAAGAGAACGCCGGACTTCGCGAGGCGATCTAGGTTAGGCGTTTTCAGGAGTCCGTTGGTTCCGGCCGTCCGGCCGTGCTCGGCATAGATACGGGCGAAGCGACCCCAGTCATCGGCGAAGAAGAAGAGGATGTTCGGGCGTTCGGTGTCGGCGGCGACAGCCGAAGCGGCGAACAGGCACAGGAGCAGGGCGGGAAGTCGCATCGGATTATTTCAGCGGGGCTTTCTCGAAGTCGTCTTTCTTGACCCAGCCAGCCTCGAGAAGTTCCCCGCCCATGTAGCGTTCGTAGAAGCGGTTCTTCTTCACATCCGCCGAAGGATGGGCGTCGTATTCCGCGCCGCGGCCGATCGCGCGCAGGTCGCCGGCGGCCTTGAGTTCAGCCCACATCTGCGTGCGAAGCTTTGCGACGTCAGCCGCGCGGGTCACCGCCAGGTTCTTCACGCAGTCCGAGTCGATGCTGAGGTCATAGAGCTCCTGGCCCGGGCGCATGCCGAAGCAGAGTTCCCAGAATGGATCGGAGCCTTTTTCCCTGCGTGCGTGCAGGATGAAGGACTTCGTCGGGCTGGCGTCGGTGTCGAGGTAGCCTGTCTCCGGGTTGCAGGCCGGCCAGCGGGAGGGCTCGGCATTCTCGAGATAGGCCAAGCCGTCTTTCACGATGCCACGGATAGGGTAGCCTACGTCGCCCGGTCGGCCGATATCATTGCGTTCGCGCCCGATGAGCGTGTGGTCGCGGGCGGGGTTGGAACGTCCGGCGACGCCGCTCTGGAAGATGTCGCTCAGGCTACGTCCCGAGGTCGGCGTCAGGGCGACGCCAGCGGCTTCGAGGAAGGTCGGCGCGAAGTCGACGAAGCTCACGAAGTCGGTGACCTTACGGCCTGGGTTCTTGATGCCCTTGGGCCAGCGGATGGCGAGGGGCAGGTGGTTGGCGTTCTCGTAGGCCGAGCCCTTCACGCGGGGGAAAGGCATGCCGTTGTCGCTCGTCACCACCACGATCGTGTTCTCCAGTTGGCCGGATTTCTCCAGGAACTCCAAGGCCTGGCCGACGTGGCGGTCGAAGTATTCGACTTCGTAGGCGTAGTCCAACATATCGCCGCGGATCGTCTCATTGTCGGGCCAGTAGGCCGGCACGCGGTCGATATCGCTGGTCTTCTTGCCGCCGAGGCGGGCGCCTGTCCCGGCTTCGTAGTCGCGGTGCGGCTCGATGGAGCCGAGCCAGAAGAACCACGGCTGGCCAGGCTTGGCCTGTTTGAGGAAGACCTGGAAGTTGGCGCTATAGTCGTTGTTCGTGATCCCGGTCGTCGGGGCTTTGGCTTTCTTTTGGTTGAAGGGTTTGCCCGCCATCGCACGGGGCGAGCCATCGGCCTTCAGCGCGAGCCCGGGGCCCCAGACCTTACCTGTCGAGGCGTAGGCGTAGCCGTTCTGCTCAAGCGCGTCGGTGAAGATGGCATGTTCCGGCGGGAAGACGCACTGGTGGTTGGCGGCGGCGCCGAGGAGCCAGGGGTGACGTCCGGTGAGAATCGTGGAGCGGGAGGGCGTGCATTTCGCCGTCGGCGTGTAAGCGTTGAGGAAGAGCAGCCCTTCCTTGGCGACGCGGTCGAAGTTCGGCGTCTTGATCCAGGAGCAGCCGTAGGCGCTCGCATGGCCGCGGCCCCAGTCGTCGGCCGTGATGAAGAGCACGTTCGGGCGGGTGGGTTCCGCGGCGGCGAGGCGGGCGAAGGTGACGCAGAACAGGGCGAGGAGCAGAGGGGGGCGCATGGCTCGGGGATACGTTGGTTGTAGGTCTGCGGGAGCACGCATGCAATGCCTCAGCCACCCGGGCAAAGAAAAGGCCGGGCGACTTGCGTCGTCCGGCCTTCGTCAGCGCCTCAGGGAGGGCTTACTTCTTGGCAGGCTCGTCCTTCTTGGCCGGGGCCTTCTTGCCACCCTTGGCGGCGGGCTTCGCGGCCGGCTTCGGGGCGAGGTCGCGGATCTTCACGTTGCGGAACCAGACTTCGTCGCCGTGTTCCTGCAGGAGGATGTGGCCGTCGGCCCACTCGCCGAAGTTCTTGCCATACTTAGGATCGGCATACTTGGACTTCGCGACGAGGTCGCGGAACTCCTGGGTGTTGCGATCGTAGGAGATCACGAGGCGGCCATTGAGCCAGTGCTCGACCTTGGTACCCTTGGCGATGACGTAAGCGTTGTTGAAGTCGCCGATGCGGTTGGCGCGCTTGTCCTTGGAGGCCGTCTTCAGGTCGTAGAGCGAGGAGACCGTGCGGTTGCCATCGCGGCCGAGCTTGGCGTCCGGGTGGACGGCGTCGTCGAGCATCTGGAACTCCAGACCGAAGG
>Ga0209358_10002746_pt1 | contig 13244 bp, 15 predicted proteins | sample LauGreFa1BDMLBSN_2_FD_187574 | JGI IMG/M metagenome (GOLD analysis project Ga0209358, IMG submission 187574) | Freshwater lake microbial communities from Lake Michigan, USA - Fa13.BD.MLB.SN (SPAdes) (version 2) | ecosystem: Environmental > Aquatic > Freshwater > Lake | place: Lake Michigan, USA...
TTTGATATTTTTAATTTTCTTTTATTAGGAATATAAAAATCTATATTTTCTATAATTAAATTAAACAATTTATTTTCTAACATAATAAATTACAGTAATAAAAAATATTTATAAATATAATTTATAACATTAAATTATATAACAAAAATAAATTCTTTTAATCTTTAATCTATTAAATTTTATTTAATTTTGTTAATTATTTTTATTAATTAAATTTTAATAAAAAAATAAAAAAATTAAATTGGAAATACATTATTATAAAAATTTATATCACCTTGCCAATTACCCCATGGATAAAAACGACAAACTGTAACTTGACATGTCCATGTCCTTTCAGGATGATCATAATCATTTGTTACTGATTTACCATGAATATTTGCACATCCTACTGATTTAGTATCTTTCCATACTAATTGTGTAAAATGTCCAATTGATTCAAAATATTTACTATTATCTGTCCAAGGTTTTTTTGTAAATTTATACCATTTTACTTCATTATACCATCTATTAATACTTGGAACACATGTATATGGAGGATTTTTATATGAAGGTGACCATGCATTAGAATCAAGATTTTCACCATAACTTCCATGAATTAAATAACAATGTAAATCTGATAATGTCTGCCCCCACTTATATGATGAATTAGCAAGACTATTATTCCATACTAATGATTGTACATGATGTAATCCACGTAATTGATTTATACGATCAAGAGTATTTTGTGGGTCTGAACATCCATATGATCCAAAAACTCCATTATTTGGAGGACTTAATCTTGGTGATGGTGATTTAATTTGTATTTTTGGATTAGATGGAATTTTAGGTGAATCTGGTATTTTAGGTGAATCTGGTATTTTTGGATTAGATGGAAGTCTAGGTGAACGTGGTATTTTTGGATTAGATGGAAGTCTAGGTGAACGTGGTATTTTTGGATTAGATGGAAGTCTAGGTGAAAGTGATATTTTTGGATTAGATGGAAGTCTAGGTGAACGTGGTGTTTTTGGTGAATGTGGTGTTCTAGGTAAATTTGGTGGATTTAAAATTGAATCTGCTTGTGGTTGAGAATTAAATGGATTTAAATGACTATCATTAAATTTACATAAATTATTATCAATTCCTGAATAATTTCTAATAGTATGAAAAGAATCCATAGGACTGAAATATCTTATATTACTACCACATGTTATATTTAATTTTGAAAATATATTTAATAATATATTATTAGTTTCATCCTTATTAGGAAATAAATAATCAAATAAAATTAATGTTTGATTTAAATTACTTCCTATTATATATATTACTAATTGATATAATATAGGTCTTGCTCTCCATGATATACACATTACATCGAAGTAATTATTGTTTTCTTCTTTGATTTTATCCCACAATGAATTAATATTATCACAATCCGATATTATATTTTTACTTGTTCCAATTATAGTTATTTGATTAAAAGGAAAATCAAATGCAAAAGATCCTATAGTAAATAAAAATAAATTCAATAATGTAGCGTTTTTTAATAACATTTTTAAATATTAATTATATATTTTTTTCTTAAATAATAATATTTACGAAATTAATATAATATAAAAAAATTACATTTACATATAAAATTATAGATCTATTAAATTTCCAATATCCTGATTAATTCCTGAATTATTTAATGATTCTGTTACTATTTTAATTTCTGATGATGATGTAATTGTTAATTTTAATGGATTAGTAATATTTAATGATATGATATTATTTTTATTAGTTATGCTTTTATCATTTTTCATTACATACATATCCAATAATGATAGAAATCTAATTTCTAATAAATCCATTTGTTCTTCAATATAACTGTGTTTCTTTTCATATGAATCTGATTTGATTACAAATACAAATGATTCTATATTATTTGTTAGATGTTTAATAAATCCTGTATTTACTTTTCCATATACTCCGAGATTATTAAAATCTGATAGATCTTTATTAATTAAATTATAAATAGTAAATCTAAATGGAGTTTTATTGAAATATTTAACAATACCATAATATTTATTTTTTGAAATTTTATACGTATTTAAAATATATTCTTTTTTAAATAATTCATTTTCATTTTGAACTACAACTATATCATTATCTTCTTCAAATTTAAAGAATTTAAAGAATGGACTTGATATAAATTTATCATTTTCACAACATATTATATTTTTATAATTATCATGACATATACCGTGTTTAATTTTGCCATCATTATCTATGAATATTATATGATCATCTTTATTTATTTTTTTCCAATCTTGTAATAAATTTATTTCAATTTCAAATATATGAGACATAATATAAATAATAGATGTAGTGTATTTAATACTTTATACTCTTAAATTACTATGAATTTTTTTAAAATAAATTAATTAAATTAAATTTTGTTATTTTTATTTAAAAATATAAGTAATAAATAGAAGTAAAATATATTAATTATATGGATAATTCTTTTAAATCATTTAATTAAAATTTGAAAACAAATATAAAAAAATTTTATATAATTAATATAATGAATTATAAAAAAGGGGATCTATGTTCATTTTTATTACAGTATAGTGTAAAAAAAGGTAGTGACTTTACACATACTAGTATTATTAAACCAACTGGTTCATTTTATATTCCCTATGAAAAAATAGAACATTTTTATAATTTATATAAGATGGGTAATAGTTATAATGATGATATGTATGTTACAGAAAAACATAGAGAAATTGCCCCCATTTTAATTGATCTTGATTTTAGATTTTCTAAAAATGATAAACTAGAACGTATATATACAGATCAGGATATTAATGATATTATTAATCTTTATACAAAATATATTAAAGAATATTTAGTTATTGATGACAGTTTTGATGTTTATGTGATGGAAAAACCATCACCAGTTATTGATAAAAATCTTATTAAAGATGGTTTACATATCGTGATTCCTAGTATTATTACAAAACCTGCTATTCAATATATTATAAGAAACCATGTATTACAAGATTGTAAAAATATATTTGATAGATTACAAGCCATTAATCGTCATGAAGATATTGTAGACGAAGCAGTAATTGAAAAAAATAATTGGCAAATGTATGGTAGTAAGAAACCTAATTGTGAAAAATATAAAGTTACAAAAATTATTCGTGTTAATTCAGATAATTCATTAGATAATTTACCTTTATTAGATAATGATTCTGAATATATTGAATTACTTTCAATTAGAAATAAATTTGATCTTACTCCTATAAAAATTGAAAAAGAAAATATTATTAATCAATTTATTCAAGAAGCAAAAAAACATAAACCTAAAATGGATACAAATATTTTTCAAACTATTCAAAACTGTAAAAAAAATACTTATGATAATCTTGAATATGTTCAAAAAATTACAGATATTTTAAGTGTTTCAAGAGCTGATAATTATAATGATTGGATTCGAACTGGTTGGTGTTTAAGAAATATAGATTATAGATTATTAAATACTTGGATTACATTTAGTGCTAAATCTAATAAATTTGTTGAAGGTGAATGTGAAAAATATTGGAATTTTATGAAAGATGATGGATTAGGTATTGGTACTTTGTGTATGTGGGCTAAAAAAGATAATCCTGAATTATTTAAAGAAATTAATAGTAGAGATTTATCTAATCTTATATATAAAACTAGAGGTTCAGGAACACAACATGATGTTGCTAATGTTATCTTTAATATGTATAAACATGATTATGTTTGTGCATCTATTAAAAATAATATTTGGTATGAGTTTAAGAATCATAGATGGACTTTATCTGATTCTGGAATTTCTTTAAGAGCTAAAACATCTACTGAAGTATATAAAGAATATATGAATCAAGTTAGTTATTGGAGTCAAAGAGCTGCAGCTGAAAATGATGATGAAAATCAAAAAAGATTTAATGAAGATGTTAAAAAATTAAATGGTATTGCTATAAAATTAAAACAAACTGCTTTTAAAGATTCACTTATGAAAGAATGTAAAGAACTTTTCTATCTTGAAAAATTCGAAGAAAAATTAGATAGTAGATGTAGTTTAATTGGATTTAATAATGGTGTTTATGATCTTGATAATTATGAATTTAGAGAAGGTAGACCTGAAGATTATATATCATTTTCAACTAATATTAACTATATTGAATATGATGAAGATTCTATTGTAATTAAACAAATTCATGAATTTTTATCAAAAATTTGGACTCAATCTCATATTAAAGAATATATTTTATTACAATTATCTAGTTTCCTCAATGGTGCTATTAGAGAAGAACGTTTTAATATATGGACTGGAACAGGGAGTAATGGAAAATCTGTGACTGTAAGTTTATTTGAACAAGCATTTGGTGATTATTGTTGTAAACTTCCAATCGCATTATTAACTCAAAAAAGAGCTGCATCTAATGCAGCTACTTCAGAATTAGCTAGAACTAAAGGGAAACGTTTTGCAGTTCTACAAGAGCCAGGGGAAGATGAAAAATTAAATATCGGATTACTTAAGGAACTGTCTGGTGGTGATCGTATTCAAGCTAGACAAATTTATAAAGAACCTATTGAATTTAAACCACAATTTAAAATGATATTATGTTGTAATACATTGCCAACAGTACCAGGTGGTGGAGATGGGGGTGTATGGAGGCGTATAAGATTGTTGGAATTTAAATCAAAATTTGTTGAAAATCCTACAAAAGAAAATGAATTTGAAATGGATAAAGATTTAGATAATAAATTTATTGTATGGAAAGAATACTTTATGTCAATTCTTATTGAATATTATAAAAAATATAAAACTATTGGACTTGTTGAACCTGAAGAAGTTCTAGAATGTACTAAAGATTATCAAAAAACTAATGATACTTTTCTTGAATTTATTGAACAAGAACTTGAAAAAGATGATAGTGAATATATTAGTTATTCAAATATGTGGAGTGCTTATAAAATTTGGTGTAAAAATAATAATGTTCAAGTTGTCAATATGAAAAAAAGTATATTTATAGAAACTATTAGTAAAAATATTGGAAAACCTATTAATGTTAATAAAGTTGAAATGTGGAAAGGTCTTAAATTTAAAACAGAAAATAGAATAATTGATGATTTAGATTGTTAAATATATTTTACCAAGTCCATTCTTTAATATCTTCTAATTTTTTTATTTTATAATCATCAAGTTTATTTTTTTTATAAAGATATTTTTGATCATTACACCAAATTCCCAATTTTATATTATTATATATTGTTGAATATTTTGCTAATTCATTTTTTTCATTAATATATTTAATTAATAAATTATAATTAATATTCCATAAAGTATAAATATTATAATTCCAATACCATCCATTAATTTTTTCTAATTTATTTATTTTATCATTTTCTAATTTATTATTGCGATATTTTTGTCTTTGTTTATCAATCCACATTGCTAAATTAATATCTTCAAAAATATATGTTCTACTTGGTAATTTATTATTTTTTTTAACAAAATTATCTAATAATTCATAAATATATTCCCATTGTAATTCTTCCCAATACCATTCTTTAATATTATTAAGTTTATTTATTTCATTTTCACTTAATTTATTTAATTTGTATTTATAACGTTGTCTACCACACCATTTTCCTAATAAAATATTATTATATTCTTCATTTACTTTTGGAATTCTATTATTTTCTTTAATAAATTTATTTAATAAACTATAGTGTTCATCCCATGATAAATTATTACTCCACCACCATCCAGTAATATCTTTTAATTTTTGTATTTTTTTATTATCTAATCTATTTTTTTTATAATTTTGTCTTTGTTGATCACACCATCTACCAATAAAATTATTCTTATATTCTGTTAATACTATAGGTATTTTATTATTTTCATTTACATATTCTTTTAATAATTCATATTTTATTTCCCATCTTTCATCTAAATTTAGACATTGAATATTAATATATTTTTGTAATTCTATTGTTTTTTCATTTACAATTTTTTGTTTATCTTTATTATTTCCATCATCATATTTTTGATTTATTAATTTAATTTTTTTATGAAAATCAAAATCTGAATCTTTTAATAAACTTAAAGCTCCAATAGCTTTAGACCAATCTTCACACCATATAAATAAATTATTTTTCTTCATTGGATTTTCTGAATCTAACCTTCCACCTCTTTGTAATCTTTGAACAGTTCTAATATCACTTGTATGATCACCAACATGTGTTATAAATTCTGAATCACATTTAGGAATATCAATTGCTTCATCTAATATTCTAACACTTGCTATAATATAAAATTCATAATCTTTATTATTTTGAAATTCATTCAATATTCTCGTCCTTTCTTTATTATTAACTTTATTATCGATTTTTTCACACCATACTTTATCAATTCCATGATATTTTTCCATAGCTTCTTTATACATATTCATAAAAGGCTCACATTCTGCACAATTACTTAAATATACTATACATCTTCTTGAACCTGTTTTTAACATTCCTGTAATTAAAAATTCAACTTTGGCATCTCCTGGAAAATTTTTAGAAACTTCTACAATACCATTATCAATATATGGTAAAAATACTTCATAATCACAAATATAATTATTTTTAATAGCTTCAGAAATACCATAATTATAAACATTTTCTATATTATCAAATATTTCATAAAGTTCTTCTGAAATTGTAGCCGACATTAATAAACAATTTTTAAATTTATTAATAAATACTTCCATATTTAAAGCATTGTGAACTTCATCTACAATTAAATATTCTTCACCTGTAATTATTTGATTTAATAAATCTTCTGCACTTTTAAATGTACTATATATTACCAAATATTCATTATCTTTAATCATTTTATTAATTTCATCAATATTTGTTGTTCCTTCAGTATCAACTAATAAATGTTTATATTTACTATCTAAAAAGGTGAAATTCTTGTCATTAACTGTTCAACAGAAACACGTAAAGGAGCAATACATATAATATGTTTATAATCAGATTGTTTTAATACATGACCAGCAATTAAAGTCTTTCCTAAACCACAAGCAATTTCAACAGATTTTCTACCAGGACCTAAAATAGTTTGAATAGCTTCTTTTTGATAAGGTCTTAATTCATATTTTGTCTCTGATTCTTTTATTATTTTTTAATAATTTTCTTTTTAAAATCTAATTCATGATGAATTAATTTATTTTGATCAGTTTCTAAACTTTCTTCTAAATTTATACATAATTGTGATGTTGTATATAAATATCCTTGTTTAATTCTAAATATTAATACATCAAAAAATGTACCTAAGTCATTTGATGATACTTTACAATTATAATGTTTAGACTGACATGCATAATATAAATCTTTGATTTCATCATATGCTAGAAAATCCATTCCATAGTCAGCATACTTTATAGAATTACCATTACTTTCTCTTGATCTTGCTAATCTATTTAATCGAGTTCTATTAAAATTATGAATATATCCAGATTTATATAATTCATCCTCTGGAATAACAGATTGATGCCAAACTTTATGACCATATTTATTAATATGATAATTAATTGAATAATATTCAAATTCTAACCAATTTTTATTACGATTTTGAATCATTTTAAATTTTTATAAAAAACTAGTAAAATTATTTATATTCAAATTTTATTTTAATAAATTTTATACAATATGAACATTTCTGCATTAATTTGTAATAAATTTATTATAAAAATAAAAAAATAAATTTTATACAATATGCATTATTTTAAATTTAATTTCACCATTTTCATAAATTTTACTTCTATTTAATACAAAATACATTGATTTTTGATTATATTTTGATATACAATGATTTATTATATATAAATATTCATTATAACTATTTAATAAATTATTATGTTCACATTTTGATGATAATAATCCTAAACAAATATTATAATCCATACAATTTGCATCAACAATAATTTTATTTTTATTATATAATTTTTCTAATTTATTTTTTAAAATTATAGGAATTTGTAGTTTACTATAAATTCCCATTTTAATTCTTGAATCTATATCCATTTTACTAATTATTTTAAGTTGAATATCTCTTGGTAATTCTTCCATAACTATTAAATTAGTTTTTATTAAATCAATATAATTTAAAAATGATTCAATTTATTAATAATAATATACTTGATTTTTTAAATAATATTAATATTTTATATGATAATATTTCAATATTATTATAATAATATATTAGTAATTTTATATAACATGAATTTAAATAATATGTTTTCTCAAACTGGCAATATTATTTCTAATAATATTTATAAACCTATTAATGGTTATTTTTTCTAAATTATATCAATTTTTAAATTTTTTTAATAATTTTTCATCTTTCTTTAATTTCAATTCTACTATTATTACAGATCCATTAATTATTAATAATGTTTTAATAAAATGTTTTTATTTATCAAAAATATCATATTTACCATATGATAATTTAATATATAATAATATCGATGAATTTAAAAATAATCTTATTAATTATTACGATGCAATTAAAATAAGTAATCAATATACTTATGCATATATGTGGTATGTTAATAATATAATATATATATCTTTTAGAGGTACAAACAATGTTGGTGATATTATTGCTGATTCTAAAATTATTTTTAAACATTTTAATGATATTTATAAAACTAAAGTTGAATCTGAAATCTCTAAATCTGATGCTTGTAAAGTTGAAACTGAAGCTACGTCTAAAGTCCATACAGGATTTCTAGAACAATTTATTGCTGTTGAAAAATTAATATCTAATGATATTGACAAAATATTAAAATTAAATAATAATAATATAGATACAATTATATTTACTGGTCATAGTTTAGGAGGTGCAGTATCTACTATAGCTAGTTTATTTTATAATATAAAATATGAAAATAAAATAAAAATAAAAAATATAACTTTTGGATCACCAAAAGTTGGTAATGAAATTTTCACAAATCTTTATAATTCTTCAAATATTATTGAATCTTAAAGATTTTATAATAAAAATGATATTGTTCCTGAATTGCCTATTGGTAATATATATTGTCATATTAATACAGGAATTTGTTTAGATTCTAATAGTAAAACTGAAATAATTGACATTGATTTAGAAGAACATGGATTACATAAATATGAAGATAATATAATTAAATATATTAAAAATATTTAAACTATTTATTTTTTAATTTTTAATTTTTCTAATAATGGTGTTAATTTTTCATATTTGCCTCCATATTTAACATATCTAGTTCTTCCTTGTAAATATACTTTACGTGTTTGATTTCCACATTTTACTTTTTTTTCTGTTTTTTTGTATATTGCTCCTCCATATATTGAATCTACATTTTCATTTAAAGGTTTATATTTTAATTTTGGTGGTAATTCATATCCATAACTATAATATTTATTATTTACATCACATGATACAGTAATTATCTCATTTTTTAGTTCTTTTAGTTCTGTACATGGTAAAATGTCTAATAACTCTTTTTTTGGAAAAAATATAATATCATTAAAAGGAATACCTATTCCACCACTTCCATTATCATTAATTGGTTGTTCTATGTTAGAATTATTATTATAAGTAACATAAATGTTATTCATTTTATCTTTACGTAAACGACCATATGAAGAATTTTTATTAAATTTTTTATTTGATAAAACCATCGTATATATATTTTTATCATTTGTATTAATTGATGTTCCTTTTATCCATTTTAAATCACTTAAATTATTAAATTTAAGACAATTACCTTCATTTATATTTTTAATTTTCAACTGTTCTAATTCTGAACATTTATCTCCTTCAAATATTTTAAAAAATAAATAATGTTTAGACATTTTTATATATATTTATATATTAATTTATTATTAATTTAATTTAATTTCATATTTATCACCGTAAAATACAATTCCTGTTCCTGAAAAATGTCCGACACTTGTAACATCTATTTTTTTTTCTTCAATTCCATTCCAAAATTCATCCATTTTTTCATTTAAATGAATATCATCTAACATTATAATTCCTTGAAATCCTACATCTTTTAAAGCTTTCATTATAACTAATTCTTGCTCTCCTGAATGCGGATCAATATCTAATAATACAATATCTGATTTTACAATTTCTTCCATATCATTACAGCAATCCATCAATTTAAATATAATATTTTTATTATTTCTTGCAGTTATTATTTTTTCATCTTCTGGAAACCAATCACATACATCATATGTAGTCACTGGTTTATTATATAAAGAAGATGCTAATGCACTAAATCCAAAATAAGTACCAATATCAATAATTTGATTTTCTGTAAACTTTGACAGATATGCAATTAATTTGTAATGTTCTTTACCTGCTTCTAAATTAAAATACATTGAATTTTTATTCCATTCTGTATATTTGATTAAACTTGTTAATTCAATTTCATCAATAGTATCTTTATCTAAATCTATTGTTATTGTCATTTTATATTTTTATATATATAAAATCTTAAATAGTTTTATATATTTCATTTTATTATTTAAAGAATTAAAATATTTTAAAATTTATTTTTATAATAATATAAATAATTATTTTTATTTAAAGATTAAAATATAATTATTTATATTATGGATTCTGATAAAGAAATACGTATATTATTTATCAATTTAATATATATTCAAAATTCTTTAAAAACTGTAAAAGAATTTCTTGATAAAAAAGATGAAACTGCAAATAAACTTTCAGATGTTTGGAATACTTTATTAGATTGTAGATCAAATATTATTAAAGATATTTTAAGGCATCCTATTATGGATGCTGGGAATTGTATTGACCAATTTAATAGAATAATTCAAGAATATAATGTAAAATTGTAATAATTTAATAATTACTGTAATAATTTAATAATTATTGTAACGATTTAAATTCTCCTAAAATATTATTATGTTTTTCTAACATTTTTATCATTATATTCATTCCAGTAGTTTTATCTTTATCTGATAAATTCCATTTTGATTTTTTATAAAAATCAACTACATTATCTTCACAATATAAATGTAATATTAATATATTCTTTTTATATAAATAATTTTCTATAAATGCCAAAATTTTTGTCCCTTTTTTATTATTTCTATATTCTTTTTCAATATAAAAATTACATAACCAGTAATTTGTATTAAAAGTAACATTTTCTGTATCTATATTTATTGATAATGTACCTATAAAATTATCTTGATCAAGAAATACAAAACAAATAAATATATTATCTAATTTTTCAATTACTTGTTCTAAACAATTAATATTATTTTTTACAAAATTATTTTTCCATTCTGTAAATAATATTGATGCTACTTTATATTTCAAATCATTGGAAATATTTTTATAATTCTTAACAGTTATCATTTACAAATAAATATATTTATCTTTTTAAATAAATTTAATCCGATATTCCATTAGGTTATATTAAATTTATTTTAGAAAATAATACTATATAAAAATATTTTACAATTGATATTTTAATATGAATTTAATCAAAACAAAATTAAATAATAATCTATTACTTAAATATAATAATTATAAAACTATATCTTCATGGAAATTCTTTAATAAATATGATAAAAATTTTAAAATATCATCTATATCTCCTATTAATTGTAGTAATGAAAATAAAGAATATTATTTAAATAAAATTGATGAAGATAATAATAATGATATTATTTTGAAAAATATTGAAAAAATAAATAAATTTAAAAAAACATATCCACAAATTTATAATGAAATTAATGATGATATTGAAATTATTGATACTATGCTATTTTGTGATTGTATGTATGATAATATTAAAAATGAACCAGAAATGAAAATTATATTTAGAAGTAGAATCAAAGAAATTATGAAAAAGAAAAATTTAAATATTGAAACTATTAAATTATTAATCGAATATATTGATAAAAAATGCAAATAATTTATTTTATTTATTTAATATAAAATGGAAAATTATCAAGATAAATTATTCAAATATAATAAATGCTCAGAAACTTGTAAAAATGAAAATATTTCAAAAGAAATTAAAAATTTATTAAATAAATATAAAAATAAATATTCAGATATACCATTATCTAATGTTTCTAAAAATAAAACTTTTAATGATTATAAAAATTGTACATATCCAAAATGTAAATCAGAATTAATTGATTGGATGAAAACTATAGTACCATTTCATGAAAAACAGCTTATTGAATTTGAATCAATGATAAAAAAACAAAAAATATTAGTTAAAAATCTCAAGAAAAATCTTAAAAATCCAGAAACATTAAAAGATTCGGAATTAGAAGAAATTGTTTTACAATTATTATATTTGTTTCCATATGAAACAATTAAACAAAGATATTCAAAATAATAATTTATTTTTGTATTATATTATTTAAATTTTTTTTTATTATATAAAAATTTGATAACTTATTATTATTAATAGATTTTATATACTAAAATGGAACTAATTAATGGTGCAAATTACTATGAAATCTATCTTATTAATAAAAATCAAAATAAAATTATAAAAAATTCTTGTGAAATTTATAATATTTCTTTAGATGAACAAGATTTTTATAATATATTATCAAAAATAGATCAAAAAAAATTTAAATTTTTTCAAAAAGAATATAAAGAATATATTAATCAAGAACATATTTGTAATATTTTTACAAATGATGAAACTCGTGTTTATGATAAAAAAAATATAAATATTATTGAAAAAGAAAAATTCATTACAATTGCTAGTAATCTTAATAAATTAACTTTATTGAATTTTTCATCTACAAAAAATCATAATAAAATTAGTTTTGTAAAGAAACTAATTTTTAGAATTACAAACAGAATCTATCTTAATTTTGAAATTTCTATTAATACTTTATATCCTAAAAATAAAATATATACAATTTATATTAATTATAATCATGATGATACTGTTGATATTAATATTATAAATAAAAATATTAATGATATTGTAAGATTAATTACGAATCAAAAGAATTAAGGTTTATTACCTATGTCAGTATATAATATTATTAAATCAAAATACAATATATACTGGAATATTTTGTATTATTAAACTGGTAATAAATATTAAATTTTTTTAATAAATTATATGTAAGAATATTTTTATTATTTTTAAATATCTAATGATTTAATAATTTTAAATTATTTTTGTATATATAAA
>Ga0209358_10002748_pt1 | contig 13237 bp, 24 predicted proteins | sample LauGreFa1BDMLBSN_2_FD_187574 | JGI IMG/M metagenome (GOLD analysis project Ga0209358, IMG submission 187574) | Freshwater lake microbial communities from Lake Michigan, USA - Fa13.BD.MLB.SN (SPAdes) (version 2) | ecosystem: Environmental > Aquatic > Freshwater > Lake | place: Lake Michigan, USA...
AATACGTGGTATTGAAGAGGGCATGCCAACGCCAGAAGGTTATTATAAAAGTTCTTACGTTTGGGTCCCGAACTGGTCAGCACAAGTTCCTGAAGGATATACCATATTTTTAACACATCCAATAAACATACCAGATCTTCCATTTAAAACAATGTCTGGGTTTATGGACTCTTACAGAGTTTTAACTGGATCAGGAAATGTTTCTGTTTATTTTAAAGAGGGCTGGGAAGGAACCATTCCTGCGGGAACTCCATATGCTCAATTAATTCCTATGAAAAATGAGCCGTGGGAGTCTGAAGTTGTAGAGTATACAGATGAACAAATTAAAGAAAACTATAAGCAGTATGCTCAAGAATATATGTTAGGGTTTGGAATAACAAGATACAAAGAAAAAGATTGGTCTAAAAAAAGATATAAATAAGCACCAGTAGCCAAGTTGGTTAAGGCACCGAACTCATAATTCGGCTATCGTAGGTTCAAGTCCTGCCTGGTGTACTGATGGGGATTAACTCAGATGGTAGAGTGCCGAACTGTTAATTCGGATGTCGCAGGATCGATGCCTGCATCCCCAGCAAACATGTCTCCATGGTCTAGTGGCCTAGGACTCCACCCTTTCACGGTGGCAACACGGGTTCGAATCCCGTTGGAGATACCAAAACAAAACTATGGTATTATGTATGCATGGAAAAAATATACTTAGATGAAACTGAAAAATTGTGGATCATTGAAAACTTTTTAACAGAAGAAGAGTTGTCCTGGTTTAAAAAAGAAACAAACGACTTAAATGGATGGTATCCAACAATGAGGTCTCCGTATAGAAATATTTTAAATAAATTTTTAAATATAGTTCCTGAATACGACGAAACTGGTAATATAATATTTCCTAATGAAAACTCAAAAGTAATTGATCTTCCAATATTTTCTGACAACAACGGTATCTGGAATAGATTAGACTCCGTTCTTCCACCAGGATACAAAAGACATGCAACTCTTCAAACATTTAAATATATGACAGATGAAGAAATTCAAGAATCCTTAAATTTATCATGGTTTACGGAAACAAACATTGATACAAAGAATATTGATTTTGCAATGTATTGGCATCAAGATCCTGGTGCTGAACAAAACATACAGGGATCCTTTAGTCTATACCTTAATGATGATTTTGAAGGTGGAGAACTAGAATTTGCCAACCTACCAATTGAAATAAAACCAAAGGCTGGTCTGTTGGTTGGTATTCCAGATGGTGAAAAGTATCAGCATAGAGTCAAAAAGGTTTTGGGTCCTAATTCAAGGCATACTTTGTACGGAAACTCTTTTGTGGATATCAGTACTGCTAGAGTAAGCACCAAAGACGATTGCTAAAAAGGTGTTATAATAAACCTATGAAATCTATATATGACATCCAACTAGACTCTGCCGAAGGCACTCCAAACTTCTTAGAACAGTTCAAGGGTAAAGCAGTATTGCTCATAAACACAACCGTAGGTTGTGGAAATGCTGGTCAGATGGAGTCCATTGAGTGGATTCAGGAAGACATGGCTGGAGAAGACTTTACCGTTGTAGCAATTCCTACCAACGATTTTTGTGGTCCAAGCATTACAAAGGGTAAGTGGTCACAAGGCATTACTTGCGGTATGGATTCTAAGTTGTACGGAGAAGATGTATATGGTGTTACATTCCCATTCTCAGAGATGATTGTTTCTAATCCCGCAGAAATTCCATTAGAAGCACCATGGCTTGGAAAAGGCCCAGGACTTAACGGAAATGGTCAGCCATTTGGAGAAAGACATGAACTTTATTTAGAAATTTCTAAGCAGGTTTTGGCTTTGCAGGAGTACAAGAGATCAAATGGTATAGTTGAAAAGACCGATTATGAATCACGCTACCTAAATCAACATGATGGTGGAGTAATGATGAATGCAAACTTTGAAAAATATTTAATTGACAAAGATGGTTATGTAGTTAAGCACTATCCTGCTACAACATTAAATTGGGACGTAGAACGTACACTCAAAGAAGATCTTGCAGCACAAGGAATTAATGCGACAATGGGGCCTGATAGATCAGAATACATTTTTAATGAAGAGAATGCTGTTATTCGTGACCATATCGAAAGACTTATGGCTGGCGAAAGATCAGTATTAAACCCTAATCTAGTTTTATCTAACTAACAGAAAGCAGAACACTCATATGAGTATATATGGATTGTCATTTATTGACAACAATGGTAATGAAATAAAACTGGAAAGTTTTAAAGGTAAAAACATATTAATAGTTAATACTGCAAGCCAGTGTGGATACACAAAACAATATGAAGACCTGCAAAAGATTCAAAGCGACTCTGTTGTAGTAATTGGTTTTCCATGTAATCAATTCGGTAACCAAGAGCCAGGAACAACAGAAGAAATTAAAGCATTCTGTACAAATATTTATGGAGTAACATTCCCTATATCACAAAAGGTAGAAGTCAATGGTCCAAATGCACACGAAATATATAAGTATTGCAAGGAAAGTTCTGGTGTTACTAATATTGGTTGGAACTTTGAAAAATTTTTAGTATCTTCTGATGGATCAATTACTCATTATCCTAGTTCACGTCAAGTTTCAGAAATTATACCTCTGTAACTCAGGGGATAGAGTAGCGGACTTCTAATCCGTTTGTCGCAGGTTCGATTCCTGCCAGGGGTGCTATAATGGTAGTAAGGGTGTGGTTAGTCTATATATGTCGGGAAACACTTATAGCCTATGTTGCAACACCACACCCCCCTAAATTTATTCTAAAGAGGCCATATGGACTTAGAAAAAGAAATAAAGAATATATTATTTGAAATAGGCAAAGACATAAAGGTTCATAAACTTATAGACGGAAACCTAATTATTGAAATAGATTATGAGTTTTATACAAAACAACTGTTAGAACTAATCTCTAAAATTCCAAAACAATGAATCGTTTTCATATATTTCTTTGTCAAGTAAAAAGTTATTATAAATTCTTTCTTTGTCTTTTGAGTCAAGTTTATTAAAAAGAATTTCTGAAGATTTATTCTTGTAATGCTCCCTGTCTGCTAAAGATAAATCCACATCTATTTCTATTTCTAGATCTTTTTTTATTTTATTAATTAACAACCTATAATCCATATTTTTAAAATCACTATGCCTCATCATTAGATCAACCCTTTTTATTCTTTTATAAATAAGTTCTTTGTTAAACTCTTTATTTTTATCGTATTCTTTTCTAGACTGAACAACTATTTGCTCTGTCTCTGGACTTAACATAAAATTTTGAGACTGAAAGTTTGTTAAGTATTTAAGTAGATCAAGGTGATCAAATAAAAAATCTTTTTCAATATTCGAAATTTTTGTTTTGTCTGTTAGTATAAAGTCTTTTTCGTCATCAATTAATTTATTTTTATCTGCATATATATGTGCAACCAAACTTACAAAAAATTCTACTGGGTCTCTAAAAATAGAAATAACATATGTTTTGTCGTCAATATCTTTATGCCAACCACCATGTTTCTTAACACCTTCGTGCAACTTAATAGTTTCAATATTATTTTCTTTTAATATGCTATCAATTGGCTCTAATATATACTTTGTAAAAAACCTTCCACCTGTTTTGGGAATATGTAAAAAATAAACTTTGTCATATTTCACTAATTTTTGTCTTTCTTGTACTCTCCGTATTTACCAAGGACTGCTTTAACTGTTCCGTCTTTTCTTAAACGAACAATCATTCCGTCTTTAATCTGAACAGGATTAAATGGGTGCTTTGTTCTAAACTTCCCAGATGCTTTTCTGTTTCCCATTAGATCGTGTGTGTTTCTCTTTGTACCTTGGTATGATCTTTACCAAAGTCAGCAAACAATGCCTTATCTTTTTCACGATTAACAATTCCTCTTGACCAAGAGAACCCTGCATCTCCACCCCATGCTAACCACATAATGTATCCGTTAGATGGATTAGACTGGCTTCCCCAATCCTTACCCTTCTTGTCTACCTCATGACGTGAGAAGTATGAATACATTCTTTTAACAGTACTAAGAGATAGTGTTTCTCCTCTTGCTAACTGTCCTGCACGAGTCCATCCTACTGATGTACCCGCACCTTTTGCCTTACCTTGTTCTTTAAATTTAATTGCTTTACGTGCTGCTGCTCTTGCACCTGCTGGTGGAGAATAGCCTTCTGCTTTTGAAACAGAATCAGTTTCATAGATTACATCATCAGAATCTTCCCAAAGATCATCAGCCTTTTCTGCTGGTACACAATTAGGAACTGGTTTACCATTCTCTCCTGGCTTCATTCCTCTTTGTACATATCCATCCCAGCATGGCGCTTGTTTCTCTACATTACCACAACAATCTGATTTCATTTCCCCAGCCTGACACTGTGGACACTCTTCACATGTTACATCCAACTCTTTACACATTGGACATCCGCATCCTTCGTATGCTTTATCCATCCCTACATTTTCTTCTAATGATGGCATAACCATAACCTCCGATGCCTTTGCTCCAACAAAATATTCAGTCTCTTCAAGACCGCCTTCTTCCATTTCAAATAACTGTATTAGTATTGCTGGCTCTGTAGGGCTTGCCTCAATAGCATATTCAGATCCTGGAGTTCCCAGCATACCCTCGTTCATAACATGAACTACACGACCAACATACATTTCTTCTTCATGTGGGGCCATTACCATGTCGCCTTCTTTGACCATAGCCTTGCCTATATTGCCCTCAGAGCGGTTAATAGCGTAGATCTGTGCTGCTGCCTCACCACGAGTCTTATGGCAGCCCATAACCTCTCCTGTGTCCTTTAAAGCAGGGTATCCAGAGCAACCTGACGATCCCTTAGCACCTATACGATATGGCATCTAACCATTATAGCATAAATATGGAGCAGTTTATAGACTTGCTCAGGTCGCCCAAGTAATGACCTTGGTCCTCCGTACTCAGCAATAAGGTTGCTATAAGCAACTGCATGTATCATGACGGAATACTGTCTATTATACTACTTAATTTTAATAGACTTAGGTTTCTTTTCTTCTGGAACTACCCTGATGACATTTACATTTAGCATGCCATCTTTTAGTTCTGCTGAGGTCACTTCCATATACTCACCAAGAGCGAAAGATCTTACGAACTTTCGTCCTGCTATACCCTTATGTACTACCTCTGCATCTATTACATCTACAATCTCGCCCTTAATAATAAGAGTTCCATTGTCTACTGAGACATCAATATCTCCCTTGGAAAAACCAGCAACCGCAAGAGATATCCTGTATGTATCTTCATCTAGTTTGATAAGATCATAAGGTGGATATGATTGTGAGTTTGTTTTATATGCATTGTTTAGGCGATTCAACTCTCTGTTGAAGCCAATAAAAAAGGGATCATTAAATAGATCCAGTGTTGACCATGTTTGTTTCATTTTATTCCCCTTTCAAGCGAATAAGTTAAATTACCCCCCATATGGGCAGGCATAAATATTATAGCATAAGAAAAGACGGCTGTCAAATAACAACCGTCAAATCTTATTTGTATTTTTGATTACAATACGTTATGGCTTGTTCCGCCTCCGCCACTCTTTCGAGTTGACTTCTTTACTGGAGCCTTCTTAGCAGTCTTTTTAACTACCTTTGCAGTCTTAACTGCAACATCTACATCTTCTACTGATGGCATTCTACCGAACGCTGGATCAGATGGATTTGCTGCTCTCAATACTACGGGCACAAGTGCTCCAAGTAGTGAGTATGCTAGTGTCTGTAGATCAGTTACACCAGAGGCATACATTGCTGTTGCTGCTCCAAGTACTGAGCGACCATAAGATGCTAGTGCTGCTTTAATTTGTTCATTCATTTTATTCCTCCTAGGATATGAACTTCGATATGGCTGCCCAAACTGGTTGAGCAAGCCATAATCCAATTATACCAGCAACACCAGCAAAAACTGGGGGAGCAGGAATTGGAATCTTAATTGGAGATATTGCGCTTATTGATAGGATAATTATGCCTAAAGTAAGCCCTACGGATAGTGATAGTAATATTTCTTTCATTTATTCCCTCGATTTTTGTAGTTGTGTATAATGATTTAAACAGACATCTAGCAGCCTTGTCTCAGTGCTAGATAATTTTTCTCCATCAGCGTCACAGTCAATAACACTGCACACTCCTAGTGGCTCAGACTCAAGTTGATCGTATGATTTAAATTTTGTCATCGTCTTGAGTTCACATAATCTTTAATAAATGAAATTATTATTTTTGATTCAGATCTTGGAACAGCATTGATTAGTAGATGTTTAACATTGTCTGCCTCAAGCATTTCTATAAATTCATGAAAACTTTCATGAGTAAAATACTCCACATCCTCAACAACTCTTGAAACCTCACCTTTTTTCCAAATTGGTCTCATTGCGTGTTTTGCTAAAGACTCTAGTTCTTCTTTTGTTTCTCTAATAATTGGTGTCATGGCCAGCATTATTTGCACATCATCTCTTTCAAATGGAATCTTTAAAGAAGGATCTTTTAGCGAGTCTGACCAGAATTTTCTTTTATATATGCTATATGGAAGTATTATTTTGTTGTTAAATTTTTTTGTGCTATCAAAAACATACTTGTTTGTTGTTGATATATATACGTCTAATTGATCTTCTGGTTTTTTATTCTGTGATATCTCATTCAAACTTTCAATAAACTTAATGGTATAGTTTGATCTATCAACAGAAGAAGATAGGTCATTAACATCTCCAACAATTCCCCCCACACCACTTTCATGATCTTTTATGTATCCAGCAATTATATTAACCTGAAGCCTATTTTTTTGTATTTCATTTATAGACTGATTAATTGCATAAAGATATTGAGGTGATATAGTGTATGGCCTTATAGCAATTAAATATTTAATGTTTTCATTTTTCTTTATATCTTTGGCAGTTCTTACAAACATATCACCTTGTGTGGCATCGTAGGTAAACATAACTCCATCAAAGTTGTGGCTGTTTAGAGTAGAGACTCCCTCAAGGGTATCATTCTCATTAAAAGTTCCGCCAAAATAATAAAACTCAATCATGCGCTTACCTCTTTATATCTATCTGATTCAACATACTGTTTAATAAATGGAATCACTATGTCATTCTCTGGTTGCGGAACCGCATTGATTAACAAATAATGAATGTTGTCTTTTTTTAAATTCTTAACAAATTCGTGAAAACTATTAGGAGTAAAATAAGCAATATCATTAACAACTTTGGGCGTTTCCCCTTCTTGCCAAACTGGCCTTAAAGCATAATTTTTTAATGACTCAAGTTCTTGCTCTGTATCTCTTATAATGGGGGTTATTGCCAACATAATTTCTTTGCTCTTTACATCTAATGTGCGATTGAATTTTTTAAACCAAATATTGTTTTTATACAAACTATATGGCAGTATTATTTTGTTTTCGTGTTTATTTACTGCGTCTAAAACTCTAGGATTAGTGGTCGTTACAAAGAAATCTATTGGGGATTTTAGATTTTTATTTTTATTCATTTCATTTAGTGAGTCTAGAAACTCTACTAAATATTTTCTTTTTTCAACCTTGTCTGACTGATCATTAATGTTTCCAACAATACCCCTGACTTCATCTTCATGGTTTTTTGTGTAGCCCGAAATAATGTTTAACTGTACTCTTCCATTTTGTATTTTGTTTAACGAATCATTAATCATAGAAAGATATTGAGGCGATATGGTGTATGGTCTTATAGCGACAAGGTACTTTATTCTTTCAGTTACTTTTAAGTCTAACGCTGTTTGTATAAAAATATCTCCTTGTGGTATATCATGTGTAAACATGACGCCATGAAAACGATTTTTATCTAGGTTTGATGGAGATTTGACAGAGGTTTCTGATCCTAATACTCCACCAAAATAATAAAACTTCATTATACTATTTTATCATAATCTTCTGGTAGCAAACTTTTTAATTTTTTAAATTCTGAAGATATTTTTTTCAGGGCAAAGTCATGTGGAGAAATCATACCATCTACTGCTGCACCATATTTGTCATAATATTCAATTTGCGGACCAACTTCATCAATGAATGACTTAATCCCAGACTGAACTTCTTCTATATATTGATATGCCCAATCACGAGAATCTGAAATAAATTTTAAAAAATCTTCATTCGCTTGATCTTTTTCTGTTTTATTTGGTCCTTTGATTAGTTGCTGCATCAACATGGCTTCTAACGTTTTGGCAATAATAGTTTTATTAGCCTTTTTTTGTATAGCATACAAAAATAAAAAAATTAAAGTTGACAAAGAAAGAACAGTTATCAAAATTAAATCAATCACAACTCTTTACCACCCTCTCTGACCAAAAGAACTATCGCTCCATTATCTTCTAAAGCCTTTTTTACACGAACCATATACTCTACAGCCTGTCTTTTAAGGTCAACAGTCTCCAGTGACATAAAAACTTTTTCTTTTGCTTTGACAGTAATAAAACTATCATTGTCTATTATTTCTAAAGAAAATCCTTTGGGACACTCTAAAGATCTAAATGCTTTTCTCATTTGGTCTGTATACATATTACTCCGTTGTTAGGGATTGCCAAGTTGCTCCCCAGTCACCTTTCGTTTTATGGCTAGAAAATTCTTTTGATAACTCTCCATTTTCTAAGTATACTCCACCCCAAACACCCCATTCTTTACCAGAGATGCCTACAGAGAAACATTCTTTTCTTACAGGACACTTAGAGCAAAGTAAATCTACGGCAGGTCTTAAAAGTTCATCTTCTTCATACTTTTCAAAGAACACATTTGTGTCATAATCCAGGCATGCAGCATTGTCTTTCCATTCATATTTATTCATGCTACCTTACATACTTGTCAGGTATTTCCCATCCATTTCTAGAAACGACAAAAACCTTTTTTAAGTGCCAGGCATTATTTTTTAATGCCCCGTACTTTGATGTGAAAGCCTTATCTGACTTTATCATCTCTACAACATCCCATCCATCCCAGGATAGGTTGCTGTTTTTAGAAACAATTGCTTCCATTTTTTCAAGAGAAATAACTGATATCATTGTGTGTACTCCTTAGAAGTTGTATACGTTTGTGTTGATGTTTTTTGATCTTGACAAGTTTACTACTTTAGAAACTTGTTCTTTTGGATTAGCGACAAAAGCAAAATGATTAAAACTATCTATGTTTTCTTCAACCCATTCAGGGCTAACTCTAAATAGTTTAATAGACTTTCCTCTAGCCTTCATTCCTCTTTCAGAAAGATTTACGAATTCTGATGCCATTGCACTAATGTTCACTGGACCAGCGGTATATAAGTAAAATTCTTTCTCATCTTCTTTTAATTCAGATAAGGCAACTGCCATTGCTCTAAGAAAAATGTTATAGTTTTTGAAACTAGGCGTCCCTTGAACCCCTACTATCATCACTTACTCCTTCTCTCAGTTTGTCCAGGATGAACAACATCTTATCTAATTGTACCCTATCCATGTGGGTCGTGTCAACTTGTACTGCATAGTCTTTATGAATTAGGTCGTTTACTAGTGGTGCCGTGTAAAAAGCATTATCTTTTACCCAATACGCCTCATTTTCAACAATAATGACCCTAACATTTTCTTTTTCTTGACGAATTTTTGACTGACTTTTTTTGTTTATCTTTTCAACATATTTTCTTTTCATAGAGCGTTCATGGTGAAGCATAGACTGAGTCATTATTGGCTCATAAACTGTGCCTCTTTTAAAGAATACTATGTATCCTATTATTAATAATAAAGGAACAGTTAAAGCCAATGCTCCGTACAGGTTATTCATAAATGCCCCCAGTTAATGATTGTATCACTTTCTTTAAACCCTCAGTCTCCAGTTCATGGCTTTAGGACCCTGCTTTATCATTTGAAACATGTGGTGTTTATATTGTTCTGTTAGTTCTGCATAGATTTCTGGATTGACTAACTCAAGTTTATCTGTGATTGAATAAAGCATTTCGCCTTTTTCATCTATTCCAGCCATCTCTATGGCACCTTGCATAATTAAATGCTCTACCATTGCTTGACTTTTTATATTCATTACTTCCCCGATTTTATTCTTGCCTTCTTCAAAGCGTCAAAATCTTTGACCTTTGTTTCTCCCATATATCCCCAAGCATGTCCATCGTTGATCATCTTGTCATTAATAGAAACGGTATCTCCATCAAGGTATACCCAGCCAAGAATGCGACCATACTTTTCTGAAGAGTCAATCTTCTCTGTCTTAATCACTACAGACTTAGCACTGTCAATAGCAGCCTTCAAATAAGCCTTTGCTTCCAGTCCTAAAGCCTTTTCAGCCTTGTCTGCTGTGCGAGACTCAGGTGTATCAATACCAGCCAGTCTTACTCTTGAACTAAAAGAAATGTCAAACCCTAAATCAATATCGACATCAATGGTATCTCCATCAACGACCTTTGTTACTTTCTTTACATAATATTCAAACATTTGTGCCCCCTTAGACCCAATACTTAATTATAGCAGTTATTGCAAGCAATGACCACAGAATGTTAAACCAGATTAATGTTGGTATTGTTTTTACTGTGGATGACCATATCAGCATTAGACTTGATACCAGCGCAAAAATGTAAAGCCACCAGATCTGTTTATTAAATAATAGACCTGGAATAATAATTACTGCCTTGGCAACAAATGCAAAGAACTCGACAGTGTTTGGTTTGTTCCAGTACTTTCTGTTAAGCATTCCACTTAACGCAATCATCCACTCTGTTCTAAATTTCATTTTAATCCCTCCAAAAATTGCCTGTGATCTACACATTCTAAAACCTTGTATGTCCTATAACTTTTGTGATAGTCGTACATGTCTATTCCTTTTTTGTACTCATCAGAAAGTTCTATGTATTCTTTTGCAAGATCTTTATTTATTTTATCTTGTGCTGAACCAACTAAGAACCAACTCTTAGAGTTCCAGTGATCCCCGTTGTCTTTGCTGCCTGGCATTCTTTTTTGCCAAACATCTAGTTTTTTCTTCAGTGCTTCTGGTGCATTTTCGTAAGAGAACTTATCCCAGAACGGTGTATCTTTTCTTAATGACATATAGTGAAAGTATATGAAATTAAGAATATCATCATTCATATTTACAATAATTTTATTAAACTCTGCTCTGATCTCAGGAGAGTTGTTGATTAGGAAGTCTGGACTAGCAAATATTTCTGTCAACTCTACCATGCTTACCCACAAAGATGTTGCCTCTAGTGGCTCCACAAAGTTTGCTGCCAACCCTACTGCTATACAATTGTTTTGCCAAGGCTCTTCAAATGCTCCTGGACTGAAACTGAAGCCACCCTTATCTTTTCTTGGGTAGTGAGGAACAAATTCTAGGAACTCTTCAACCTCTTTGATTGCTTCCTCTTCAGAGATCAAAGATGAATCGTATACATATCCACAACCAAACCTATTCTGCAGAGGAATCTTCCACATCCATCCATACTTCATAGCAATTGCTTCTGTATATGGTGGAATCTTTTCTGTCATGTCAAGGAAGAATGGGATAGCAGAGTCTGTCGGCAAGAACTCTTTATAACTCTTCCACTTTGAATTAAATGTTTTTCCAATAATAAGCCTGTGGAATCCACTGCAGTCAAATACAAAATCGCATGCAATATTAGATCCATCGTCTAAATCTAAACTTGTTACATTATTATCTTGATCTAAATGAACATTTGTTATGGTATTTTCAAATACTTCAATTCCTCTTTCAATACCTATCTCTTTAAATCTTGCTGCAAGTTTTGTAGCATTAAAATGAAAAGATGTATGCCCGATCTTTTTATAGTCTAAAAAAGTCTTCCCTTCTTTATTTTTTTCAAGAACGAAAGGAACTTTATTATTTTCTGATAAAATTTCTGTAAAGTCAATATCTTTTACACTATTATTTAACACAATGCTTGAAAGCATCATTGGGCTTGCAGATAAAAACCTAGATGATAGAGCCTCTGTTCCAAGGGCACTATCTGTAAATGAAAATCCATGATAATAAAAGTCATCCTGGTTATTCCAATTAGTAAACTTAATACCATTCTTGATGGTTGCGTCACAATTCTTAACTAAATCATCAAAACTTATATTCAAAGTCTCCAAGAATGCAGGAAGGTATGGGGTTGAACCCTCTCCTGCTCCTAAGATACCAATGTCTTTTGATTCTATTACTGTTACATTTGCTTTAGGGTACTTCTTTTTTGCAGTCAATGCAGTAAGCCATCCAGCACTTCCTCCACCAACAACAACTAGATTCTTTGTCATTACTTTCTACCCCATTTAACTTTATTCCAACCACGCTCATGGAAGTAATAAAGGATTGTTTTTGTAAATACCTCAAAACTTGCGATTGCTCCTGCTGTAACTGGCTCTTTGGTTATTAACCAAGATATTACAAAAGTATCTGCTGTACCAATTATACGCCATGTAATAGCCTTGAGTGCTGATCTTTGCTTGGATACATTCATGATGGCCACTCAATGTTGCTTGGCTTAGTAATGAAGTTCCAGACTTTAGATACCCATTTCTTTACGTTTTTGCGTAGCCGATATAGCATGAATGTCTGCCCCCAAATCTACTTGCTCAATTTTGTATCCTACGTCTCTGCCGTATACGATGTTGGTTATGTTTGGTAGTCTTAGTACTAATGCCCCATCCATAAAATCATCCTTGGCAATATATTCTTTTACCTGATCAAACTTAAGAGGGTCCTTTTCGCTTGTATTGTAGGTATTGCGGACTCCAAGTAGCACTTGGTCAGTTCTCTTACCAGCCTCCTTGTAAAGGGCGTGGTGGCCTTCGTGCCAAGGCTGGTACCTACCTAGCATAAGCGTTGTAGGTGCAGACCAATCATGAAGACTAAACTGCTTAATAATTTCTGTTGCTTTTTCGTTTGCGTTCCACTCATGACTAATAAAAGCGATGTCAAAATTGCTGGGTACTTCAAACATTTTATTAGTATCTTCAAATCTACTTTCTTCAATTGTTTCCATGTAGATTAAAATATCTGGCTTTCCAAATGCTTTACGAGTTAATTCTGTTGGGCATACAAAATCTACGATGACTGGAGCAACACCTTGTTTTGCAATTAGCCTTGCCATCTCTCCCATACGACGAGCCTGCTCAATCCTGTCTTCAGGGCTAAACCCTAAGTCTGAATTCACAGTTGCACGAACTTCATCTGCATTAAGATGTATAGCATTAATTATTTCT
>Ga0209358_10002751_pt1 | contig 13234 bp, 23 predicted proteins | sample LauGreFa1BDMLBSN_2_FD_187574 | JGI IMG/M metagenome (GOLD analysis project Ga0209358, IMG submission 187574) | Freshwater lake microbial communities from Lake Michigan, USA - Fa13.BD.MLB.SN (SPAdes) (version 2) | ecosystem: Environmental > Aquatic > Freshwater > Lake | place: Lake Michigan, USA...
CAGTGTTCTGTCTAGATCGCAAGGCCGAAGGCTGGTAGTCATGTGGCATGAAGGCGCGAGAAGGCCGCCGTGCCCGTGTCGATGGCCGTTGCCGACTGACCCTGTGTGTGATGACCCTGATGATGATGACGACTGAGCAGAGCGTCATCGTGCATGTCGTCTGGCATGATGCGCACAGTGTCGGCTCAGGTTGGCAGAGTGTCGATGATATAGGTGGCGAGCCGTGTGTGGTCGAGTCGGTCGGAATCCTTATTAGTAAGGTGAAGGCTGATCATGTGGTGATCGCGCAGTCGCGCACCGATGATGAGACGATAGACCATGTGCTCGCGATACCAGTTGCCATGATCAGGTCGATGCAGGTACTGTCTACAGGTTCGGCCGATGCGGTTTCCCCTTCCCCATCTGGCTGATAGGTGTGGCTGACTGCTGCTGTCTTCTCGGCGCAGAGTCAGCCACACTGCTTTCACCGGCATCTCGTGTAAGCCATATGCTGTATGGGTTTAATAGATTTGCAAATGTCTGATCGTTCCCCTACATTAGTTCTCGTAGCCAGATGGCTATGACATACAGATGATAAAGGGGAACATATGACACAGATACACTCATACCAGTATCTCTCGACCTACACGGTCAAACGCCAGTGGCGCGAGTATGACGCTCTCACAGAAGAACAGAAGGCTATCTATGACATGGCAGTCGAGTTCGGTGCAGATCACTCAGATGCGATGCACGCATCAAAGGTGCTGTCATGACCAAAGTTATTTTGACAGCATCATCTGATGCCACACGAATATTTAGATGCCCTGCATGCCACGATGAGAAGCATGAACCTATCTATATCAGTTCAGTTCATCATGTCTGCTCATCTCGTGACGACAAGTGGGTTGATTATGAGTTGGTATTAGGTGAGTGATATGACACTCACTGCAGAGACAGCCGAGCAGATCATGTGGTCTGCGCTCAGAGAGTATGGCATGCCACGATGGTGCGCATATATGTCTATTACTGAGCGTCAGGCGATACCACAGGCACGACGAGCCGAGATTCTACAGATGGCTCTCTATGACCCGACTATCGAGAAGGCTGACGACATCATTGAGCATCTGATCATCAGATGGTGCGACGATCATCTCTTCGCGCACATCTCACATCACCATCTCGCCATTGAGATCGGCATCGCGCCTGAGCGTGCACATCGTCTGATCAACGCAAATCCAACACGGTTCAGGAAGGTACAGCGTGGACTCTGGGAAGTGCGAGACCCGAAAGCAGACCGACGCATCTGATCGTCGTCTTACTCTGCGACACCCATCAGACATGATGTAGGTCTACATAGATAGGGGCTATACACATGCAGATCATAGATAAACCAACTCACGGAACACTCGACTGGCTTGACATCAGACATCGAGACGATCACGGCAGATGCACTCTCGGTGCAAGTGAAGCACCTGCACTCATGGACTCGTCAGCGTTCATGTCGCAGGCAGATCTATGGCATCGAAAGACGACACCGCCTGAGATTAGTGAGCCGAGTGCAGCAATGCAAGTCGGCAACGATCTAGAGCCTGCTCTCGTCAGCGTGCTCTCTCGCCGTCTCACCATACCGATGATCACACCTGACATTATGTATCGCGCTGGTCGCTTCACAGTCACACTCGATGCGATAGACGCAGACTCTGCGACATCACGACTGCAGCCGACTCTGATCGGCGAAGTAAAGACGACACGCAAGTACTCGATCACATCGCTTGACGATGTGCCTGCCGAGTATCTGTGGCAGATATACGCTCAGCAGTATGTCACTGGTGCTGACGCATGGCTGATCGTGCTCGACCGCGATCTGCGCATCAGCACTATCGAGATACCACGAAATCAGCAGGCGATAGACACACTCGCAGAGCAGGCAGAACTATTCTGTGCACAGGTCGATGCTGGTATGCCACCACACGGTCTGATTGACCAAATGACATCAGATCAGATCGCGTCGCTGTGGCGACCTGAGCGCAGAGTGGCGACACTCACCACTGATGCTCTTGACTGGATACGAGAACTAGAAGATGCACGACATCTGAAGAAGCAGGCTGAGCAGATCGAGCAGGCGGCCAAAGATCATCTGGCTCGGCTACTGCTCGATGCTGACGAAGGCGCGATCAACGGGCAGACCGTGATCACATGGCGCGAACAGAAGGGTCGCGACTATGTTGATATCTCTGCTTTACGCAGTGCAGAGCCTGATCTCGTCGCGAGATTTACTAAACAACAACAGCCAGTGCGCGTCATGCGTACTGTCAAACAGAAGGGAAAACCAGAATGACCTACTCACTAGAAGGCTATGTCGATGTTGCACAGCGCATCAGACAACTGCGAGAGAAGCACCCACTAGCGGTGCTGAGACCTGCAGACCCTGCGAACCCGTTTCGCATCGTCGATATCGGTGGTCGCGAGTTCATCGTGTACACCGCCGCATGCTACCGATCACCAGATGACCCGATGCCTGCGATCGCATGTGCAGCCGAGCCTGTGCTCGGTCGCACCAACTTCACTCGTGACAGCGAACTGATGAACGCTGAGACATCGGCGTGGGGTCGTGCGATCATGGCCGCACTAGCGGTCGATGAGCCACATATCGCGTCAGCAAACGAAGTGCGGAATCGTCAGATCGACCAGTCTGCCGAGACACACCCATCGAAGATACGAAAGCCACAGGCTGTGCCATCACCTGACAAGGGTATGAGCGCAGAGCAGGTCGCTGATGCTTTCGGTGCGACGATCGAGCAGACAGAGCCACAGCCACAGCGCGAGCAGGTGCGCAGTCTGTCTGCTGTCGCATCGCAGAAGCAGGTCGGTCTCATACAGAAGTTAGCGAGAGAGAAGAACATCGCCGATCTGACACAGTTCGCCGGTGACACACTCGATCGACCAGTCGAGAACATCGGCTCTCTGTCGAGCCGTGACGCATCTGCAGTGATCAAATCACTGATGGCTCTCTGACATGAAGGTGTTTGAGACATCAGATGACCGTCAGAAGGAAGATGCAGCGTGCGCTCGACTCGCATCGCACTGGCGTGGCGACATCGAGACGACAGAGCAGTTCTATAACTATGACAGGCGACTGATCGAGAACGGCCGACGCAAGGCTCTAGTCGAAATCAAATGCAGGTCGTACTCGATCGACTACTTCCGAGAGCATCAGTACATGATCGGTCAGATAAAGGTCGATCGTCTGGTGAGACTATGTGATGCACAGCGCATCGCACCGCTCATCATGGTGGCATGTATCGACGATGACTTCCTGCTCGATCTCAGAGACAAGCACTACTGGGTTCAGATGCGTCGAGTGAACGATCGAGCGACCACTCATGCAGGTGTCATCATGCGTGACGAAGCGATGTGTTTCTTTGCACCGCACAGGTTTCTTCCACTGTCGGCGATAGATACGCTGATCGCATGAAATGGCGTGATCACGCTGCATGTCGATGGCTCTCGACCAAGATATTCTTCCCTAAAGATGCTAGAGAGCCAGACGCATACGCGCCTGCGAGAGCGATCTGTGCGACCTGCACAGTGCGTGAGCACTGTCTCGATCTGGTGATTGACTCAGACCCTGCAGACGATAAGTGGGGTATGTTTGGCGGTCTGACCCCACATGAGCGACGACAACTGCGACAGACGAGACGATGATGTCTGACTATGACGATGATCTGCCCGATACAGAGCAGACAGCCGACCCGATACCACCGAACGAATCGACTGGTGCATGGCAGGCGATGGTCACTGAGCATGTACTCGACTATGAGCGTGCAGCTCGTACAGGTCTCATGCTGATGGTCTCTGCTCTGCACTTTCGTGATCGTCTGCGATGCTCTCTGAGTGATGCGATTGAGCAGGTCGCGACGATGACACCGGCTGATCTCGTGATCGCGACACATGACATGATCGACACACTGCTCGACGAGACTCGATCAAAGCGCGGTCGTCGATGACAGATGAGCGCAAAGGTGAGTGCGATGGCCGTCGAGATAGGTGCACGCTAGGTGACGCATGCCCGAAGTTCGGGCTACTCGGTCGCGCTGGTCGTGATGGGAAGCGTCGAGTCAAAGGCTGTGGCGACCCTGTGGCAAGGGGCAAACGCAACCGATCTAAAGGCGACGGGAAGGCTCGTATGGCTCGCAAGCGTTTGGGGATAGGTGGCGCGAACACTCGTCACGAAGAACTGTGGGGCGGCGCGTTTCGTTTAGAAGTCAAAGCAGGTGCACAGATTGAGCCGATCGCTACCAGATATCGAAACGCTGAACAGCAGTCAGAGCATCATCGAGCGATCGGTGATAGCAGACCGTTCGTACTTGTCGCGATGCCAGATGGTGAGAGTGATGGGCTGTGTGTAGTGAGACTGTCAGTGATGGCACAGATACTTGACATCATCGGTGACACACCGTAACGATATAGTTAGAAACGAAAGGGGCGATATGACAGACAGCAGACCTACAGTGCTATCTCTATTCTCTGGGGTCGGTGGCTTCGATATCGGTTTAGAGAGCGCAGGCATGCGCACCGTGTACCAGTGCGAGATCGACAAGCACTGTCGCTCAGTGTTAGATCGTCACTGGCCGCATGTGCCGAAGTGGTCTGATATCTCGACGCTGACCGGCGATGAGATACTGAGCCATTCGCCTGAGATAGATGTCGTCGCATGGGGCAGCCCATGTCAAGACCTGTCTCATGCAGGTAAACGAGCAGGGCTTGACGGTTCGCGATCTTCACTTTTTCACGAAGGCATTAGAGTCATCAGCGAGATACGAAAGGCAACAGATGGAAAATATCCAAGAATCTCTATTTGGGAAAATGTCTATGGGGCACTCACATCAAATAAAGGTGCAGACTTCCGAGTCATCTTGGCCGAAATGGCTAAAGCAGGGTCGCTATTTAGCGAGTGGCGAGTGCTCGATGCACAATTCTTCGGAATCCCCCAACGGCGAAGAAGAGTGTTCGTCATCTCTGTCTTCGATACTGCAGTCGCCGAGCGATGTATCGACCCGATATTACCTTTCACCGACAGCGTGCGCAGGCATACTGCGACGCGCAGCACGAAGAAACAAGGTGCTGCCGCCACGACTTCAGTTGGCATTAGAGCGCATGGCGAGTGGGATATCGAACTAGAGACAGTCGGTGCACTGCAGGCACATCTATCGAAAAATGCAAGTGCTGACGATGCGGCACACGGTCTGCTCATATCTGCGCGACCAGTCGATGACTCACTGATTATTTTCGATAACTCATATCGTGATTCTGTGCGCGTTTCACTAAGCGGTGTCACTGGCACTCTGTCTGCAAAAATGGGTACAGGTGGGAACAACACGCCAATGGTGGCACAACCGTCACCATACGCGACTGATGATACGACACTCGCTTTTGATACACAGTTCGGCAGTAATGCGAATGTGACAGAAAATGTAAGCCCTACGCTCAAGGCCAGTCAGAAAGCACCATCAGTCGCGTACTCAATTAGAGAAGATGCGAAGGCGAACAACTTTAGTGCTACAGAGATTCAGACGGCGCGTGCACTGCAGGCGACACAGCCATCGCCACAGTCGCATCACGCGCAGACCTTCATCACTGGTGACTCGATCGTGCGCAGACTGACCCCACTAGAGTGCGAACGGCTTATGGGGTGGTCTGATGATCACACTCGACACAGGGCAGACGGCTCAGAGCAGGCAGCCACGCATCGCTATAAACAGATCGGCAACGGTGTTGCATCGCCAGTCGCGCAGTGGATAGGCGAGCAGATTGTGATGCACCTGTGAGCGTGAGATGGATATCGCAGGTCTGGCAGTCGTCACCATATAAAGGCGAGCGTCTACTGCTGCATCTTGCTCTCGCTGACTTCGCTAGTGATGAAGGTATATGTTGGCCGTCGCATAGCACGCTCGCACGCAAAGCCAGATGCTCAAAAAACTGGGTACGGCTGTCGATCACTCAGATGGTGCGCGATGGTCTGGTCGAGATCGTCGAGCCTGCCGGTGCTGGTCGTGGCAAAGTCGGTGTCTATCAACTACTAGGTCATGCAGCGAAAGGTCACACTCACGATGACCAAAGCACTGCAGAAGGCCACACTCTGAGAGTAGAAAGGTCACACTCTGACGCATCTGATACCTATTTACTGAACCGTCATGAACCGTCATTGAGTCGAGATGACTTCGAGAGAGTCTGGTTGGTATATCCACGCAAAGTCTCGAAAGGTGCGGCGTACCGCGCATGGCAAAAACTCATCGAGTCGCGAGAGATGCCACCGATCGACACGCTGATCTCAGCGATCGAGCGATATGCGAGCACTGTCACAGAGATGCGCTACTGCGCACATCTAGCCACATGGCTATCGAGTCACAGATGGCTTGACGAGATCACATCTAAACCGACTTCACCAGTGCGCACCGACCCACGACTCGACGCGGCTCGATCTCATGGTGCGGCTCTCGCACACACTCGCGCATCAGAGACAGACCTGCTAGATTCGATAGCGCACAGACCGCCAGATGAGCAGGCCGCCGCACTCGATCTATACAGAGAGATCAGTGCCCAACACCAAAGCAGGTGATTATGAAAGTTATCTATGCGATAGGTACAGCGATGACAGTGACGCTCGGCCTGCTGATGATGCCAGTGCATGCAGTAGCACCGACTGCGCCGGTGACGATATCTACGATCGTGCGAGTGTCGACGACGACATCAACGACGACATTGACAACGATCGCACCAGTGATCTCGGTCGTGCCTGATGACATCAACCAGAGATGCCCTGCTCTAGAGCCGACTCTGCGTGAATATGGTTTGCGACCTGTGGCCGTGTTCTCGTACATCGCATGGCGCGAGTCGCGCTGTGATGTGACAGCGATCAACGCGAGATGGAATAGTGCAGGCGAGATCATCTGGACTCTCAACCGAGATGGCTCGTATGACTCTGGGCTACTGCAGATCAACTCGACATGGAAGTCGGTGACGAGACGCATCTGTGGTGGCGATCTGTCGATGCTGATGACGCTCGACTGCAACCTGCGTGTCGCAAAGTATCTGCTCGACAACGGTGGTCTAGGGCACTGGTCGGCATCATTACCGTAGAACCTATATAATATATGGGTTAAATATAGGTAAAGAAAGATTTGCAAATGTCAGCCATCTGCCCTACATTAACTCTCGTAGCCAAATGGCTATGAGATACATATCAAAAAGGGGATATATGAAACTAAAGTTCGATATACAGCAGGTCGCAGAGCACCTGCGCCACTCAAAGGCAAGTGACACACATCGCAGTGTGTACGGTGATGAGAGCACAGCAGTCGCAGGGCTGTGGTGGGTCAAAGATAGTGGCACATACATTATGAGTAATGGCACATCAGAGACACGACCACCAGTGGTCTATGCAAAGGGTCTCGGCGAAGATGCAGACCGTGATCTCGTAGAGTCAGTCTGTGGTGGCGATGACTTCGTAGAGTTCATCTCATATACAGACCTACAGAGCATCACACAGATCGCGAAAGGTCGCAAAGGCTACCTAGTGATCTCACTCACACAGTCAGAGATGAGCATCACTGTCGAAATGTCACCAGTGCGCACCAAAAAAGTCGCCTAGTGGCTCGGAAGACATATACCTGTCTACTCTGTGATCACACCGAGAGCAGAGCGACTGATCTGTCACTGCACACTATAAAGGTGCATGGCATCGCCTACCGTGAGACATATCAGCCGACTGCGATTCCACGAGATGTCACCTGCTGGTCATGCGTCAAGCCGATCAAAGCATCGCTATCGCACTGCACGAACTGTGGTAGCCCGACACCTGACTATCACACACCGCATCTCAAAGCATCTGTGCGACAGGCTGACACTAGAGTCATATCCACAACTACAGAAGGGAAGCCATGAAGAAGATACCGAACGATCACACGATGACTCAGATCACTCTGACTGTCGCTGTGCCTAACTATCTGTGCGATGAGCACGATACAGATGAGAGAGCACAGAGCGCGGCCACAGATCAAATCATCGACGCGATACAGAACCACAGCGATGCAGTCGTGCTCGGCTGGGAATCCACAGCACTGACACTGACAGCAGGCAAATCATGATGATCGAAAAACTAGAGACTGTCAGAGCAGTCAGATCGCGTCAGGTGATGTGGCTCGACTGGCATCAGAACGCCACAGCAGGATTGAGTGACGATGATCTAGTCATCACAGTGACACGACAGACACCGTTCGGCAACTATCTGACTGACATGGTGCGACCATGATGCGCGTTACAGACTGGGCACGATGGCAGAGAACGAAGATGACCATCGCAGGTCTGCTATTTGTCATCGCGCTGATGTGCGCAGGCGGTGCAGACGAGCCAGATGCCTATCAGCCGATGCCATCTATGACAGGGTTCATCATCTCGATGACCCTGTGTGTACTACTAATCATCAACATCTATCGAAAGGGAAGCAGACAATGAGCAGAGAGACACTAGACCACCTAAACACACAGACCCTGATCGGCTTTACTGATCAGCGCGGTACAGCATGGCACTACAAGCAAGACCTACAAGGCATCGAGCCAAATCACTACACCGGCGCGATACCTGTCGAAGATGTGCGACGCAGACTATTCGCATGGCACGCAGTAGAGATGCCGATGCACATCACCACACCTGAAGGCCAAATGATCGAAGTGCCGAATCGCAAAGCGATCGTGCGTGACGACACATGGCAGGTGCTCGGCGTACCGTCAAAGTCATATCAGCCACACCAGTATGACGAGTGGCTGCTCAACGATGTGAGTAATCTGCTCGACGACGATCTACAGATCGGCACAGCAGGCGTGCTCAAAGGCGGTGCAGTCGGCTGGGTTCAGGTAGAGATGCCTGAGAACTGTGTGGCTGCAGGCGTAGAGTTTCGACCGCATCTGCTCGCCACAACATCATTCAACGGCGAGATCGCGACACTATACAAGCGCACCTGCACGATCGTGGTCTGTGACAACACCAGACACACCGCTCTCAAAGAGCAGACAGAGCAGATCACTGTGCGTCACACATCACAGTCACATCTACGGCTCGGCGATGCTCGACAGGCTCTAAACATCGTGCACACACTGAGCGACGACTTCAGCAGAGAGATCGAGACACTGATGTCAGTCAGCGTCAGCGACAGGAACATCGACCGATTCCTGCAGACTCTAGTGCCGTCACGAGATGGCGAGAGTCAGCAGTCACAGACACGCGCCATTAACACGCGAGCAACCCTGCTCGACATGTATAAGACAGACTACAGATGCGCACCATATAAAGGCACTGCGTTTGGTGTTGTGCAGACGGTAAACACATGGCGACAGCACATCAAGCCGACCCGTCATGGTCGCTCGATGCTAGAGCGCACCATGATGGATACCCTGACAGGTCAGACAGAGATCGCCGATCGGCAGGTCGTCGAGATGCTTCGCGATGTCATGGTATGAGATATAAGATGGCAGACTCTAGAAAGGGTCACGATGATAAAGACTGTCGATCTCATGAACGCTGTGCAATTTCTGCAGAAGGTGTTCGTGCGCGGCGAGCAGGAAGAAACACTGATGCGCACCATCAGTGCACTACAACACGAGATAGAAAGGCGAGCACATGAGCGAAAGCGCACAGGCTGAGATTCAGCACTGGCAGTCGAGAGTCGATGAGATGCAAGTCTCGATCGAGCGACTGCGAGAGTCACGAGACGAGTCACGAGCAGAGACAGAGCGTGCACGCGCATCTTACGATCTACTCATGGCCGAGTGCATACGCCTAGAGATGACTATCAGAGATCAGGCTGCACGCATCGACCGACTCACACTGCATTTGCAACAAGGTGTTGAGTTGTGACTAGACCACTTAGGTTTTTATCTCTCGGCGCAGGTGTGCAGAGCACAACTCTGCTTTATATGATTTTGCACGGCCACATCGAGCCAGTCGATCACATCATCTTTGCCGACACAGGTTGGGAACCGAAGGCTGTTTATTCACATCTAGAAACACTAAAAAATCAAATCTCTCGTGCTGGCATACCGTTCCACATGGTCTCTGCTGGCAACATTCGAGAAGACGCACTGACACCTAGTAAACGATTTGCGTCAATGCCGTTGTTCATGCAGACCGATGATGGGAAGAAAGGTATGGTGCGCAGGCAGTGCACGAACGAATATAAGATACAGCCACTCTTGCGAAAGCAAAGAGAACTGTGTGGTCTCTCCAAAGGTCAGAGACATCAGGGTCATCTAGGCACGACACTGATCGGCATCTCATACGACGAGTCGCAACGCATGAGAGACCCTGCATTTAGTTGGCTGCGAAATGAGTATCCACTTATAGATCGAAAAATGACTAGACAGGACTGCATTGACTGGTGCACTGATCATGGTTATGACAGACCACCGCGATCAGCATGTATCGGCTGCCCTTTCAAAAGTGACAACGAGTGGCGACATCTGCGCGACGGTATGCCTGCAGAGTGGGCTGATGCGGTACAGTTTGATCATCAGATCAGATCACACCTGCAGTCAGGTGGTCGTTTCTACGGCACAGCGTTCTTGCATAGACAAATGAAGCCATTAGACGAAGTAGATTTGCGTACTTTATCAGAGCAGGGGCAAGACAGCCTGTTCGATCAAGAGTGTCAAGGCATGTGCGGTGTATGAGACAGATCAGATGCCTGACCTGTGACACGGTGATCACATCGACCGATCGCATCGTCGGCTGTGTCTGTGATAGTGACGCGCCTACATGGTGCGCACTAGATGGCGACAGAGTGCTCGCACTATCACATGCAGAGTGGCGCGAAGTCATCGAGTGATGACACGCATCAAAGTAAATCTCGCGGCCATGCAACAGCCGTTTCACCCATGCACGCCAGACTTTATTAGAGATGTCTGTCAGGCTCGATGCTGTCGCAGTACCACCGACCCGACCGGCATCGCAGTCGTCGTCACACCTGCCGAAGCGATACGGCTACGCAAACACGGTGCACATATCGACGACAGCACAGGTCGAGTCGCACCAGTGAACCGCCGATGCCCGTTTCAGTCAGTGACGACGCACGCATGCAAACTGCATGACACACCTGACAAGCCGAAAGGCTGCATCATCTCACCGTTTACGATCAACGACTCAAACACTCTCATAGTGCGCAACCGATATCGACGACTTCCCTGCTTTAAAGCAGACGGCGCGATACCTGTATATCAGGCACATCACCAGTCACTCGTCACCATGTTCGGCGAGACACAAGCCGAATATCTCGCACGCTTCGCATCATCACCACAGCATCAGACAGACACAGTGCATCTAGACATGGACTACGACCTAGCAGTCACACTCAGACACAAGAACAGGGCAAGCAAATCATGAACATCAGACCAGAGATCAGTCACCTAGCAGTCAGCATCAGTGACCTATCGACACACCCACGCAACATCAGACATGGTGATATCGGCGCGATCTGCACCAGTCTCGCAGCGCACGGCCAATATCGGCCTATCGTCGTGCAACGATCAACGGGCTACATACTCGCAGGCAATCACACCTATCAGGCTGCACGATCACTCGGCTGGTCACAGATAGCAGTCACACATGTCGAGTGCGACGACGAGCAGGCTCTGCGCATACTGCTAGTCGATAACCGTGCAAACGATCTCGCCACATACGATGACAGCGCACTCAGCGACCTACTCAAAGAACTAGCGGCCACCGATCTAGGTCTCGACGGCACACTATTCGACGGCGACGCACTAGACGATCTCATCAAAGAGATCGGTGACAGCACAGACAGACCATCACTCACCGACCAGTTCGGTGTGCCACCGTTCACCGTGCTCGACACACGGCAGGGCTACTGGCAACAACGCAAGCAGAAGTGGATAGCACAGGGCATCGAGTCAGACATCGGCAGAGACGCAGACCTAGCCATACAGACGAAGCACATGATCGAGCACGGCATGATCGACCCTGACACACGCCTAGCCAACGGCACATCTATCTTCGACCCTGTACTCTGCGAGATGCTGGTGCGCTGGTTCTCACCGGCAGACGGCACGATCATCGACCCGTTCGCAGGCGGCTCAGTACGCGGCATCATCTCATCGGTACTCGGTCGCACCTACTACGGCATCGACCTGAGACCAGAGCAGATCGAAGCCAACGAGAAGCAGGCTGACAGCATGATCACAGGCGACCTACCACGACCAACATGGATAGTCGGCGACAGCACCGACATCACCGATCTACTCGGCTCGACACGCGCCGACATGATACTGACCTGCCCACCATACGGCTCACTCGAAAGATACAGCGACGACCCTGCCGACCTATCAGCCATGACAGATCACGACTTCATCGACGCATACAGACACATCATCGCAGAGACCATGAGCCTGCTACGAGACGACTCGTTCGCCTGCCTAGTCGTCGGCGACTACCGAGACAAGAAAGGCTACTATCACAACTTCGTCAGCCAGACCATCGACGCTGTACTCGCCACCGGCGCACACTTATATAACGAAGCGATACTGGTGCAGATGGTAGGCACAGGCGCGATGATGGCTTCCCCATACATGCGCGGCACACGCAAGATGGTGAAGATGCACCAGAATGTTCTCGTGTTCGTCAAAGGCGACCCAAAGCGTGCAGCCATCAGATGCGGCGATCTAGAGATGGCAGACCACTGGCAGACAGGCACATGACCATCAGACGGCCATGCCTAAACTGTGGCACACTAACCACACGCATCACCAGATGCGAGACCTGCCAGAGTCAGCACGACTCGCTCTATGACAGCGACTATCGACGACGAGCACAACACATCAGAGAGACAGCCACCACCTGTCACATCTGCGGACTAGGCGCACGACCAGACGACCCCTTTACAGCAGACCACATCATCGCAGGCAACCGCCTATCACCACTCGCAGCAGCCCACAGGTCATGTAATATCAGGAAGGGCAACCGAACATGACACTCGACCACACCGCACGCAGAAAAATAAATCGAGCCGCGCAAATCACACACGCACGACGCACCGCGACCCGATTTTTCTGCAGCCAGATAGGGGGGTCTACATCTGCGGAGATTCGCGCACATATCAGCGAAATATCGCGTTTTCTTGCGATGTCAGCCAGATGGCTGAGAGAGAGCCTGCAGAGAGAGACGGTCGTCGCGTCTGAGTGGGCGGCAT
>Ga0209358_10002754_pt1 | contig 13224 bp, 6 predicted proteins | sample LauGreFa1BDMLBSN_2_FD_187574 | JGI IMG/M metagenome (GOLD analysis project Ga0209358, IMG submission 187574) | Freshwater lake microbial communities from Lake Michigan, USA - Fa13.BD.MLB.SN (SPAdes) (version 2) | ecosystem: Environmental > Aquatic > Freshwater > Lake | place: Lake Michigan, USA...
AGCACAGATTCTGGGTCGGCGGCAATGCTCTCGCATATGGCGCCAATGGCATCAATTGGCTTACCACATCCACTGCTATACCTCTAACTCAAATAAACGCGCTAGAATATAGCGGCACAATATTCGTTGCGGGTGGTATAGATTCGCTCGCATACAGTGAAGATGGAACTACGTGGTTTGGTGCGGGAAACACAGTTTTAACAAATACAACGGCGATTCACAGTGCGGGATATGGCCCCCGAGGTTCGACCATTTTCGTCGCCGCCGGAACACAACCGGCCGTACCTAGTGGCAATACTCTGGCATACAGTTATGACGGTATTCATTGGACCGGACTAGGCAATGCCATGTTTGGCGGCAATTCTCAGCTGGTAAGCGGAACAGCCATCGAATGGAACGGCCAATATTGGCTTGCGGCGGCATCGGCTGGCACAAATGACTTGGCGCGAAGTGTCACAGGCACCTCCGGGTGGACGGGAATCGACGTATCTTATAATATCTATGCCATCATGTGGAATGGTAGCCAATGGATCATCGGCGGAAACACAGCATCAAATACAGGAGTCATCGCCTTTTCCACAAGCGATGATGCTACCGCATGGACAACATCGGCATCATGTCCTATAAATACTCGTGTAACAGGACTCGCATACAATGGCGGGCGCACCGTGGCGGTGGGTAATGGCGCCACACACACAATGGCATATAGTGACGATTTCGGAACAACCTGGACCGGACTCGGCGTGACCCTTCTCCCCAATAGTTCAGCAACAGCAAATCACCGAGTATATTGGTCAATGGGCAAGTTTATTATTGCGGGAACAACCAGCACGGGCGGCAAAATCCTCTATAGTTATGACGGCGTCAATTGGAAGACCAGTGCCCAACCCGCGCTATCCTCTTGTACATCAATTGTATCCACATCGAAACAACAGCATAGCATCCGATTCACACAAAACACACTCATCTGTGGTGGCAGTGCGTCGTTTGATGGCGGAGCAACGTGGTTCCAAATGCTCAATCAAACAATAGGCGCAGTCGGATACAACGGCAAATACGCGGTGTTCTGTACCACGGGCGGTCAAACATATATTGGGTACGACTTGGTCAACGCGTTCTCCATAACAACGGCCAATATGGATGCTTCCGGAATCGAGTGGAACGGCGAACATTGGCTCATGGGCGGCAACCAGCTCCTCCTCAGTTATGATGGATACAACTGGCTGTCAGTCGCGACAACATTCGTGACAGGTGGTGTCACAGTCACCGGAATGAATTGGAGCCCCACACTCGGTCGGTGGGCTGTCTCAACCATCGTTGGCACATCCGTACAAATCCTCTATAGTGATAATGGACTCTCGTGGACCTTGGCATCAACCTTGGTGGGAGGTGGTCCCGTGAAATGGATGGGCGCCTATTTTATCGCGGCTGTCAATACAACAGCCGACACGCAAATCGCAGTGAGCCAAGACGGAGTCAGCTGGAATGTGCGCAATCTGGGCTCCTATGGCCAAGTAGAGGCGATTGCCGCCGATGAGACGGGGTCTATTATGATTATCGCGACGTATCCCAATAGCACGGCAACGGCAGCCATCCTCTCTTCATCCGATGGAACTACATGGACGCCGGTGGGCGGCACCAACCAGAACTGGCACCATTATAGCGCAACATGGGATGGATTGCGATTCGTTGTGAAAACGAGCAACCCCACCAACAGTATTCGCGTTAGTTATGATGGGATAACGTGGACAGAGACCGGCGGGGCAGTCACTGGCAAACAAATTGTCTGGACGAATCCGCACATTGGCACACTCACGGTGTACCAACCCGTAATCGCGTGCGGGCGCGATGCGAGCGGCAACAATACAATGGCATTTTCAAAAGACGGGATTTTCTACCATTCACTTGGCAACGGGATTTTTGATGTGGTCGCCAAACATGCGGCGTGGAATGGGCGAATGTGGATAGCGTGTGGCCAAGGCTCCACAAATACACTCGCGTATAGTATGGACGGACAGGCGTGGATCGGACTCGGCAAGACAATCTTCTCCGGAGCCGCAAATCGCGTGGCGTGGAATGGAACCCGATGGACAGCGGTAGGAGAGGGTGGCAATACGATTGCGACAAGCACAGATGGACTCACGTGGACTGGATTGGGATCCGCCGTAATAGACGCCTCGGGTCAATGTGTTCAGTGGAATGGCACAACGTGGTTGGCGGGCGGGCGCGGCACAACCAATACGCTGGCATATAGCACAGATGGCATCACATGGACTGGACTTGGACTAGACATAGAGGTGCGCGATATCCAATGGACAACGAATCAATGGCTCGCACTGGGCGAATCATCATCCGGCAACCACGTGAAATACACGACGGTAAAATCGGGTCAATCAGGATGGACTAACGCATCGAATCAGCCGTTCTCAACCCGGGCAAATGGGGCGTTCTGGAATGGCCAGATCACGGTGGCGGTGGGACAAGGAGGGAACTCGATAGCGACGAGCACAGATGGGGGAATCACCTGGACGGGTCTGGGTACAACCGTGTTTTCAATCAACGGCAATGGAGTTGCGTGGAATGATGCGCGGTGGATAGCAACTGGCGAAGCGACAACAATCGCATACAGTAATGATGGCACGACGTGGTATCAAGCACCAAATAATACATTATTTACTGAAGGATATGGAATTGGAACAAATCCCAAGGTTGGCACAACGCCAATTGCGAGTGCAATAACGCTGAATAATAGAGACAAGGTATGTGTTAATAGTCCTAGATACTATGATAGTGACTTGGCGGATGATACGACACTAGTGTTCAACTTGGAAGTGTAAGCGTAGCAGAACGACTTATAAAGTCTAAGCCTCGCCACCCCTGAAGGGAGGGTGAGCCATAGGCTTAGACGACAATCGAGAAGATATAAGTCTAAGCCTTAGCATCAGGCAATCTATTTTGATAATAAACAACAAGTTTTTTATCAAATATAATAATATTTATGATTGAAACCTCTCATCAAGATCTTTGATAGCGGATTTATTTAAAGCAATGTTAGTTTCACAAATGGTGAGCCGAGCTTGTTCCAAGAGAACGGTGTTCTCGACCGAAGAGACTTTGTTCTCGACCGAAGAGACTTTGTCATCAAAAGAAGAGACCGCATTCTTTACAGAAAGAACCGTGTCCTCGACAGATATAATTATATCACCAACCTCTTCAACCTTGGTATCAATCGTCCGAACATCGGTCTCAACAGAGGCAACCTTCGCTTCAGTCTCAGCCAACCGCCTCTTCAAATCCTGGATTTCCTTGGTCAAAATGCCAATAAGCCCAATGTAATTGAGTGACTGCATATGCTCACCATCCTTTTCACCACTGACCAAGAATGGATAATGCTCATGGACTTCGTGCGCAATAAACCCAACATCTTGGCGACCATGTCGAGTATTGGTATAAGTAACTGGCTTCAAAACATCAATATTGAAAGATGCGTCAAGAGGCTTCACGTCGGTTTTAATACGGTAATCAGAAGACGCGTTAAAAGAGACTGCCTCTACCGAACTACTAAAGTCTGCTGATACACCGGTTACAGTTCCAGTGAAGGCTGGATTGGCAAACATAGTTGATTTGGATTCATTAGTAACATTTCCTAATCCAACCATAGATTTTGTAAGACCATTAACAGTTCCAGCAAAGGTTGTAGTTCCAGCAAAGGTTGTTGTTGTACCAGAGACGCCAATATTTGTTGCTGCGGTTCCACTTGTATTAATATTTGTTGCTCCTGTAATAGTTGTTGCTCCTGTAATGGTTGTTTCTCCAGCTTTTAAAGACCCGTTCACATCTAACGTAGCAGTTGGAGTTAAAGTTTTAATACCTACACTTCCATTTGGCATTAAACTTATATGATCATCTGAATTATCATCACAAACAATTTTTAAGGTTGTAGCTTCTCCAGTTCTGCTAATATACTCTATATAAGCATTGTCACCACCACCACCACCAGGATTATCGATACCAAAATATGTTTTACTTCTAAAACGTGCGTCGCCACTTACATCTAACATTGAACCAGGAGCTGTTGTTCCAATACCTAGCCTTCCAGTACTAGATAATACCATCTGAGGTGTTCCTGCTTGTGTCAGTCCTGCTCCAAATGTCAAATTAGAACTATTTGCTCCAATACCATACCAATCATTCCCAGTTCCATTATCGTATACTGCTAATTTACAATTTGCATTTAAATCCCCCAAACTCAATCTGTAAAAGGGGTTTGTCGTTCCAATTCCGACAATGTTATTAAAATACGTTTTTGCTGTAGTTGCTGTTAGTCCAGTGATTCGCATGCCTTCTATAAGGTCTCCCGTATCATATCTAACATTAAATGATAATGCGGTAACCCACGTACCAGTTGTTAAATCCATAGAAGATATTCTGCCAGTATTACTTCCGCCACCCTGATTATTCAAAAAATCAATGTGTGTATTTCCAAAGTTAGTATATCCAGAAGTATTTTGTAATCTCAATAAAGTTCCGGGAGCACCAGTAGCATTGATGGTCCCGCTCACATCCAAATTATAATTGGGAAACTTGGTATTTATTCCGACAAACCCACTACCATTGGCGGGCATTAAAGCAATGCGGTCATTAAAAATAGAGCCAGGTTCGTTTTCAATACCGAATGTCATAAGACCCCGATTAGTGTATCCAGGAGTATTATACAAAACCGCAATATCAGTAATAGACAAAGCACGGTCAAACATATTTACATAATTCATGTATCCATGGAAACCTTTTGCATATGCACTTGTTGCGCCTATTTGCCCACCAGTAGTATATGTAGACTTAGCTCCAATCAATATTTTTTGACTTATTGCGGTAAGCTGTTTGCCTGAGTATCCAGTTCCATACGTGAATCCTCCATTTAAAATACCATTTATATAATTTCTTCCAGTCGAAGTTGCATTATCAAATGTGAAAGCATAATGGACCCATGTATTAGGTGTTGTTAATAAAGTACCAGCAGCATTAGTACTTATGAAATTAGTTGAATCGTCACCAAATAAAGCAGCAATCTCACCACCACCAAAATGGATAGAAAAGTTTGATACACTAGAACCAGACGATATATCTAAAATATAAAATCGGCAATTATCAGCACTAGTTGTTATTGGACGTATCCAAGCAGAGAATGTGAATCCACCAGCGGTAAACGGACTTACTACTGCAGGTTGTGTCTGGATAAACGAAATATTATCATTATTTCCACCTGTTAAATTAGTTTGGTTAAAGTAGAGACATGAAACGCCAGCTGGAAACTGAGTCGGCACAGATGCGAGTCCAGATACAAGAATGGAACTTATGTTAGTGACACTAGTAATGCTCGTAGTATTTGAACCAGTACTTGGAACACCACTACTTAACATAGTACTGACATCCGTAGCAAAATCATATTTTAACACCGGAAGAGTATATGCAGTATTGTCCTCATATTGGATATATGCGTAGTCATTTGTTGTGCTATTTGGACCCTTGAACATAATTGATGATGTGCCGCCTACGGCGGTGTGTTCTAGTATCATGGAACCAGTTGTCGCGGAAGCAGTTGTACCGGTGCCTTCACATATGCGTATTTGCCCGCTCACATCCAAATTATAATTGGGAAACTTGGTATTGACACCAACATTGCCAGAACCATTGGCCGATATTAAAGCAATACGGTCTCTATTAACTCCTGTATTTTCATTCTCGATGCCAATAGTTAACAGACCAGACTCTATAGTAGTTTGTCCAGCATAAGGTACGTTTTCCTGATACTGAATGTAAGCATAGTCATTATTCGCACTATTAACAGATTGAAATAGAATCGAGGAACCCCCAGAAGCATCGCCGTGAGTTAGATTTAAAGTTCCTCTAGAAGTGCCCGATGTAATGACAGAACCAGATGGTTCATAAAAAGTAGTACGACCACGAACGTATAAGTTGCCATTGAGAGAGGCATCCTTAGAAACAAGCAAAAGACCATTAATAGACAAATCATTGTCTAGCCAAGTCTTCGACTTCACGTACAAATTGCTATTAAGAGATACATCCTTAGAAACAAACAAACGATTGTTGAGGGACAAATCACCATCCATCTGAGTATTCAACTTAACGTACAAGTTGCTATTAAGAGATACATCCTTAGAAACAAACAAACGATTATTAAGAGACAAATCACCATCCATCCAAGTATTCGACTTCACGTACAAATTGCTGTTCAGAGATACATCCTTAGAAACAAACAAACGATTGTTGAGGGACAAATCACCATCCATCTGAGTATTCGACTTCACGTATAAGTTGCTGTTCAGAGAGACATCCTTAGAAACAAACAAACGATTGTTGAGAGACAAATCACCATCCATCTGAGTATTCGATTTCACGTATAAGTTGCTGTTCAGAGATACATCCTTAGAAACAAACAAACGATTGTTGAGAGATAAATCGCCATCCATTCGAGTATTCAACTTCACGTACAAATTGCTGTTCAGAGAGACATCCTTAGAAACAAACAAACGATTATTAAGAGACAAATCACCATCCATTCGAGTATTCAACTTCACGTACAAATTGCTGTTCAGAGATACATCCTTAGAAACAAACAATCGATTGTTAAGAGACAAATCACCATCCATTCGAGTATTCAACTTCACGTACAAATTGCTGTTCAGAGAGACATCCTTAGAAACAAACAAACGATTGTTGAGAGACAAATCACCATCCATCTGAGTATTCGACTTCACATATAAGTTGCTGTTCAGAGATACATCCTTAGAAACAAATAAACGATTGTTAAGGGACAAATCACCATCCATCTGAGTATTCGACTTCACATATAAGTTGCCATTGAGAGAGGCATCGCCCATCAACAAAAATCTCTGTCCAAAAGACGCATCCATATTAACAAACAAGTTTTCTTCAACATACGTATTACCATATACACGAAAGTTAGAAGATGCGTCGGATTTTCCAATATTAGTCTCTTTTCCCACAGTAAAAATATATTTAACTTTATCCGGAATACTTACTGGTAATCCATCCGGTGGAACAAGAACATTTAAAAAAGTTAAATAGCTCAAACTAATATCAACTTCTTGTCCAGTACTATCCTTTACAGTCATTTTTTGAGGATCCATACGAAAAGAGCCTTTTCCTTCACTATTAAATACATTGAAAGCAGTATTGTGAACACTTAGCTCGCCGCCACTTACATCCATGTAGCCCTTTACATATGTTTTTTTAATTCGATTAGCATCAGATTCTGTACCCCATGTTGTTGTAGGTAATGTAGGTAATGATGACATTATAAAATATATATGTATTTAAAAACATATATATTAACGAGAGGTGAAAGGATCTAAGCACCTACACAAGCGCAGCGATAAGAAGACCCTACACAAGCGCAGCGATAAGAAGATGTCATGGACATCTTCTTCAGTCGTACCTTCGGTAAGAAGACCCTTTGGGTCTTCAGTCGCACCTTCGGTGCTTTACCATTGATAAATCGTCCCATAATTAAAAATATCCTTCTGTACACTCATATTTCCACTAACATCCACATTTGCCGACACATATCCACTCCCACTTATGTCAAGTTGATAATTCATATTGGCCCCCGTTGTGCCTAAACCAAGGCGTGTAGCAAAAGCATTTCCGCTAATATCCAGCGCAGAATTAACAATAAAATCCACCGCTAATTTTCCGGCATACAACCCCGTTCTTGATTGAATCGTCTCAACTCGTATATTCCCCGAAAAGTCCGCATTTTCACCACTTAAATCTACAACCTGGGTTGTTCCAGCAACCGTAAACCGATTACGAATATTTGTGTTTCCTTGCGATGTAGTCCCTACATAAATATCGTTTGTATTCTCGGGCAATAAATAAAATGCACGATTATTTGTACGGAGACTCCCTTCCTCCCGAATCCAAATATCACCGGACACGACCATATTCCCAGATGCCTCTAATACATAGTGATTTGGACGATTGAGAAAATACGGCGCATACAAATGGTACATTTTGGTTCTACCAGGTGTTCCTGTCGAATATGTCGAAATTGTCCCTGAAATCGCAAACTTATCTATACTAGTCGCGCTAATATTGGTGAAGTTGACACCCGCAATAATTCCGCCATTTCCCATAGTATTCAGTGTCTCTGCCGAAACAATGGTCCAAGAAGCATATCCGTCAATAGAATACATCACTAATCCACCATCACCCACCGCAATCGCGCAAGATTCATTAACCACAGCAACCGAACGCAAGACGCCATTAATAACCACGGATGACCATGTTGCGCCATCATTATGTGAATAATAAATAATACGATCACCTACAGCAATGACATGATTTGTCCCTCCATAATAGTAACCATGAACATTATAAAGTTGTTTCGCAGACGCCTCTATCGGATCAAATATGGGATCACTTCCCAAAATATTTGCTGACCGTAGTCCATTATTGCCAACAATAAATATACGATATGAATGTCCCCAAATAGCATTCGCCGAAGTAAGACCAGTGTTTATGGATGGGTTATCAGTTCCATTAATGGTAATATTTGCATTGCCAGTATTATTGTTTTGGTGAACAATATATCCGACTTCACTAATAGTAAACCCCAGTATAAAAATATCCAATTTTAAATACAATGACTCAATGTCAAAAGTATTGCTACCAGTGTCTAGAGACACATCAATTTGTTTCCATGATGTTCCACCATTATTCGTATAAAATAAATATCGCCCAGTTCCGCCAATAAGATAATCTTGTGTCGAACTCATTCGAACTGACCTTAAAACACTACTTCCGGCTTCAAGATCACTGAATGGTAACCCATCTAATGTGTTAATAATGCGATTTGCTGTCCACGTATATCCGCCATTGATTGTTTTAAGAAAATATTGCGTATATGTATTTCCTACTCGAATTGGTGTACCAATCGCAATTCCAATATTAATATTATTATTATCATAATAAAATGCCATCTCAACAACTTGAAATGCCATGTCAGCGGCTACAATAACTTCTTGGTGACCGACGCGCACAGGACCATTGATATCCATGGCGTATCGGTTATCTCCACCATGTGTCTGATAAACATCGTGTTTATTCACGCCAATAGAGGCTCTCAGATTTCGTGGAATAATAGAACTATTTGCCGTTTTGCTGGAAACAATATTGAACGCTGGATGCTTAACATTACTGGCATCGATGAGCGCAATGGTGCCATTGATGCGATTCCCCGGGAAAAATCCGCCGCCCAGAGTTAGGCCTCGTCCCTCTCTTGTACTTGTGCGAAAAAACACATTGGATGAATTGTCACCGGCAACCAAAAACATTGCCGTCCCCGTGTTCAAATAAGACGCATCATACACATCTTTAAAATATTGTAGGTCGGACTCGGCATTGTCATAGATAATAATTCGCTCATCCGCAATAATGTCATCGGTCACAACCTCTGAAAAAATAATACGGGGCCTGAACTGCATGGTATTTGTCACATCAATTGTAAACTTGCCACCTGGCTCACACAAGAGTCGCGCATTATAACGTTCGAGGCTGTTGATTGAACTGTCCACGTAGAAATCAATATAGGCTCCAGATCCATCAATATTCATTGTTAAACCTTGATTCATATTATTTCGCGCAACCACGTTTTTATTAGATACAAGAGAGGAATGCATATCAATTGTTCGCTCCAAATCGCCGGAAATATCAATCGTAGATTGTGGTGATACTGTATTGAACCCAAATCGGCGATTCTCGCCGTGAAGCACCGTGCCACCAGACAAATCCATATAAATATTTTTGCGCACATATGCGTTTTCGGTAACAACAAGATTTCCAATAATATTGGTGTCCATCGCCTTCATTGCCCCCGAAATATCCACATTTCCAAAGACTGTGGCATCCTGTTTTACAATTACACTTCCCTCTATTACAGTATCACCCCCAACATTTAACTCGCCATCAATATCCCAAAGACCTTTATATTTACTTTTTAATACAAATGTGTCGGTAACAATATTATTAGTAGTAAAACTACTATATTGACTAATCCGATTAATACTTCCTTGTGATTTCCATGACATATCTAATATATGTTATAATCATAATATTATAACATAAACGTATTATACGGCGGCGCTCTTGCGCTTTTGCGTTTTTGCTCGATTGCCCATACACTTGCGCAAAAAGGCGCGGATTGCGACCTTATCTGCCAATATTTTGTCCACGATTTCTTGGTAAAACCCGCGGAACTGGGAGCGCCGACTAACCATGTCTTCTGCCGTAAACCATTCAACCTCTATCTTTTCAAACAATTTGGTGTCATTGAGCATTTTCTTGTCCATCCGTTCCCACAAGAATCGGTGATTGCTGTTGTAATATTCGGGCAACATATGGTGGGTTTCATATGGCAAATGAATAATATGGACGACGTAGGTGGGTAGACGGACCGTGTGGAAATGCTTTGCTAGCTTGCGCATCTTATCGGGTCCGCCGAGAAATCCGGTGAGTTCTTCGCCGCCCTCTCTTAATGCGGTTTCAAACTCGTTCTCGCCCGGTTCAACACCGCCGCCGAAGTCGGACCATCCGGGTGTATCGGCGAGGTCGTTTTCCTTGCCAAATAAGAAATAGAGTTTGCCTTTATAAAAACAAGCGGGTAGTATGCTAGAACCAACCATATATAATAGAGGTGGACACTAATAAGAAGTTGTTCATGAGAAAACCCTCTAATAATGGACGACCTTCAAACAAAGTGAAAAGTCGGCGCCATTCAAATGGACTACGCGTCCGGCATCGTCCAGCAATTGAATATTCATTCGCTGAATATTGACTTTTTCTAAATACTTTCGCAATTCTGTGATTATGAGTCCGTTCTTAATATTCGCGCAAAGATTGTCACCAAATGTCACTGTATTTGGAATACATATTTTCGCAATAATATTCTTGTTCAAATTGGTGAACTCTTGGGGTGACACAAAAGCATTTGAATTGCCTTGCGAATACTCGTTGATTGCCAAAAACAAGTGACGCGGAGTCTGCACATTCACAATGGACTCGGACGCAACCCCGGCAGTTGTCAAAGCATATGAGATATCGCGGAACCCTAAGACCCAGCCAAGATTGTTTTGCGTATTAGAACTAATCTCATTGCCAGAGTAATCGACGTTAGTTACAACAGAATAAGACGCATTGGTGCGGGACCGGAATGACGATTTGTTGTTCACCACGTTATAAGATACATCGACGGCCCATCCGGCGCTCAAAATCTGAGCGTTTATTTCGGTTGAAAGAGAGGCGGGTGTCGTATAATAATTGGGCGTCAGAGTAATGACCTTAGATGACGAATCGCTGGTTTTCACGAGCTTTATCGCGTTGTTGCCGTCATAATTGCCACAAGTTTGTCCGTGGATATTGTAATAAGTGATGGGCAAATCAACGGAGACAACCTCTAAACTGACGACCTCAGACAAACGTTCGCCCAAGACAATGTTCACATTGGCAGCATCCGCATAATCATAATCGGTGCGGTATTTAGTGTCGATATTGACGATGCGTTCTTTGAGAGGCTTACTCACGTTTTTCATAACCATATGGCTGCCGTGCTGTTGGACGGAAGGCCCTGATAAAAATTGATTGTCGTAATAACTAGTCATATATATATTTTGTGGGACAAATATACGGGACCTTTTGACGAAGGGGAATTGTATTTCTATTTTCATCACACCAAAAATTGAAATAATAATTACACTCCTAATTGAATAATAAACCAAACAATCAAAATGACTGAAACTTGTAACTTCTGCTTCGTGGAGTTTCGAAATAAAACCCAGCACAGAGAACACGCGCTCTGTTGTAAATTAATCAAAGACCGCACCGCCGCCGATGTCCCCAATGACCGCGTCCCCAATCCACGAATCATGTATGAACTCTTGAAAAACCTTTCCGCTAAATGCGAGCGACTGGAAACGGAAATACGCGGCTTAAAATCATCAGCCGCACGAGAAAAACGCAAAATCAATTTGGTGGATTATTTGAACGAGACGCGTATCCCGACGCTGGCATACAAGATGTGGCTTAAAGAATTGGTCGTTCAATCCAAGCATGTGGAGAAGGCGCTTGAAAACAAAATCATTAATGGGATTTTCGATTTACTCGAAGATGCTTTGCGCGATGACTCGAATATGCCAATAACCACGTTTTCGCACAAAAGGGGGCGATTCTATGTGTGGAAAGATGATGCATGGGAAGAGACAAAACCGGGATTCACCAATGAATTGTTTGATAACATAGCGTTCAAGTTTCTTCGCGCATATACGAAATGGGAGGTGAGCAAACCGGAACTGAATGCGCGCACGGAAGATGCGCAGAAATACAAGATGATGTATATGAAGTTGCTGACCACGCGCGATGAAATCCAGTATAAGCGGTTTAGTGCGTGGTTGTTTGAGAAAATCAAACAGAATGTGAAGAAAATTGTAGAATATGAGTTTGAATAGAGGGGGCCCTTCGGGCCCTGCCTTGAAAGTACGGACCAAAAGTTTTTTTCGTGTAAAAAATTGAACATTCAACAAGTTTTCGCAACAAGAGATAAACACTTCACATCCAACTAATCTATAAAATGCCCGTATCAACCAATTCCGCTGCCGTACTGGACTACCTCGCCAAACTGAACGCTCATCCGCGCGACGCCCGCATCGAGTTTGAGGAATCCACCCATATTTACACCGTCGACGGCGACAGCAACTATATGTCCGTCACCACGTGGAACCACCACCATTTCCCCAAGTTTGACTCGAAGAAAATAATTAGTCAAATCGTGAATAGTCGCAAACACAAAACGGACCCCGAGTACAAATACTACATGATGACCGCCGAACAAATAGAGGCGATGTGGAATGCCAATCGGGACGGGGCTTCTTCGTCAGGCACCAATATGCACTATGACATTGAATGCTACTACAACCAGGTCGAAGTGACAAATGACAGTATTGAGTACGCCTACTTCCGCAAGTTCCTGGAAGAAAACCCGCACCTACTTCCATATAGGACAGAGTGGATGATTTACCATGAAGACCTGAAAATCGCCGGGTCAGTGGATATGGTCTATCGGAACCCAGACGGCACCTTGCTCATCTATGACTGGAAGCGGTGTAAGGAAATTGTGAAGACAAACGC
>Ga0209358_10002757_pt1 | contig 13220 bp, 11 predicted proteins | sample LauGreFa1BDMLBSN_2_FD_187574 | JGI IMG/M metagenome (GOLD analysis project Ga0209358, IMG submission 187574) | Freshwater lake microbial communities from Lake Michigan, USA - Fa13.BD.MLB.SN (SPAdes) (version 2) | ecosystem: Environmental > Aquatic > Freshwater > Lake | place: Lake Michigan, USA...
AAGTCGGCGCGTGCTGTGGGCGCGTCGCCCAAGTCGGCGCGTGCTGTGGGCGCGTCGCCCAAGTCGGCGCGTGCTGTGGGCGCGTCGCCCAAGTCGGCGCGTGCTGTGGGCGCGTCTTCCAAGTCGGCGCGTGCGGTGGGAACGTCGCCCAAGTCGGCGGTGACGGACTTGTTCGGAGACCAACGAACGATCCACATCACCGCACACTGCAAGAGAAAGTTCGATGGTTGGAACCGTAGAAACGAGTCGTTCCGAATCGAACGGTACCTGAGCATCGACAATAGAACGCTCGATCAGATCGCGACGATTCCCATCCAAGTTCGCGCGCGCCAATCTAGCGCTCCGAGCCAATACACCCGAAGCGACCTGATGTATGATATCAAAATAAAGTACGTCATCCTCAGTTGAGCCCTGTGCGTGGTAGTAGCCTACTAATAGGCACTTTATGCTCCCCAATCGAAGGGCCTAACCAACGTTACAGAGTGCGCTTTCGAAGAACTTTATGCTCCCCAAACCAACGTTTCAGAATGCGATTTTTCCAGGGGAAGTAGTTTTCAACGTTTTGTAGCCCAAATAGAGTACTCACGACCTTGAAAAGTGCTTCATTCGAAATCCGCATTTCATCTTTTGTTCATCCTTCCAGCATCTTCGTTTGGGGAGGGGTAAAGTTTATGCTCCCCAAACGAAGACTTTGGGATGCAGAACGAAACGCTCGATGGGTCTCTTCGAAGCACTTTTCAACGTTTCGTGGCCCAAATAAGGCACTCACACCCTTGAAAAGTGCTTAGAAAACGCATTCTGAAAGGTCGGTTCGGCCTTCCAAAATCTTCGTTTGGGGAGCATAAAGTTCTGGTTAATATCTAGAATCTATCGGACAAAGATGGTCCAACGTCGGCGAGTGACTCGGAGTGAGCAGAACCTCCACACGACCAAACGACCAAACGACCAAACGATTTTCTTATAAAAGAAGACTAAATGTCGCATGCGACGCTGATGCACGATTTCGACGAAAAGATAGCGCAAATGAATGCACGTGGGAGCGTCGATAGTGACCGACACGTGGCTGCATTACACGCGTCCGGCGTGCACGGCATGGACAACGCACCGTCATCGTTATTCGACTATTCCAAATCGTCCGCACGGCCTGCGCATCGCACGGGGGAGACGGTGCGTGATACCGCGCTCAAGAATCTTTCCGAGTGGAACGAGGGCGACTCGGTGCGTCCACTCATGTACGATGGCAACGCTCTGATGACCTTTAGCGTCATGCTACACGTCGGTGACCACGACCGCCCACGTTCCCACGGCATCGACATCGACGATGCATTGGGATCACACAGCGACGCTGTGGATGTAGAATACGAGCCCGACGACGCTGGAGACGACTTGCACATGCCCGACCAAGTCGGATACAAGGAGTCTCAGCAGATGGGAATTTCGAAGTCTGGTAAAGTCGACTATATAACGGTCGAAAAGATAAGACACACCCGGGACAAAGTCTTGGCATCGCTACACAAAATCGACCCGAGTGGCATGCGGCTCGTGGCCGAAGACGCAGCGTCCCCGTGGGATGTGCATATTGGTCGATGCGCCACACCGGCGGACCTGTTCAATTGGCTGAACGGTCTGCCCTATGCAAACGACCGGTCCACCGACGTTCTGGTCATCGCAAGTTTGGTCATGGTCATCCCCGGTTCGAGCGTCTGGCTCCCGGCGCTCCTGGCCGAGCACTTTGAACACTGCGCCAACTCGGAAGAGTGGCGGGCGTCCAAGGCGCATGCTTATTGGCGGGTCATGGTCGACAGTTATGTGAGCATGCTGTCACGATACGCAGCGGCGTAGTATCTGCGAACGGCCTGTGTCGCGGTGCGGTGCGGTGCGGTGCGGAGGGTGTGCGCGCGCTCACGTATACATGAAGGTCGGCGTCGATTCATCGTCGCACTTGGACAGCACGCGCTTCAACAGCGCTGCATCGGCGACGAGTGGGAACGTGGCGTCCACGTCGAGTTTCAGCGAGTTGTTGGTGACTTTATACACGTACATCTTCTGCACAAACTGCGACAGGCGGTTTTGCAAGTATCGGATGCTGCAATCCGGCGAACTGGCGACCAGGCTTTCGATGGCGTCGTTGGTGCACCGGATGGCATCTTCCTCCATTTGCAGACTGCGACAGAGCTTCGGCAGCAGAAACTTGGCGCAAATCTCGCGCTTTTCGGCCGCAGAGTAGGGCGCAATGTGGATGATGTTCAGGCGGTCCGCAAGGGGCTTGTTGTTCGGAACACCGTTCATGGAAAACACAAACCACAAATTGGACAAATCGACTTTGATAGAGTGCAAGTAAGAGTCTCGAAAGTCGCTGTTTTGCTCCGGGTCGGTTATGTGCAGGAGCGCGTTGCAGATGTCCTTGTTGTCCTCGATCTTGTCGTACTCGTCGAAGAACAGCACGCCGTTGTTGTACTTCATGAACTGCAGCGCCCGCACGATCTCGCCACTCTTGGACGCGATGTAGGTGGACTCGAAGCCCTTCAAAAACTCCGGGTTCGTGATGCCGCCGAGCGCAATTTGGTAAAACGGCAACTCCAAAATTTGCGAGATCGCCCGAGAAATCGCCGTCTTGCCGACGCCGGGGGGGCCGCACAGCGCGAGCGAAAGGGCCTTGGCGTTCGGATTCATGACCTTGATGCACATGTATCGCAGAATGGCCTCCTTGACATCCGCGAGCCCGTAGACGACGCTGTTCAGCATCTGGGTCGCGTGTTGCATGAACGCGCCGACCGTTCGGTCGGTCACATCGACGTGCTTCTGCAGTTGATACGGAAGCTGCAGCGCCGACTCGATCCACAGCGCCATCTTGGAGTGCTCTTCTTGGTCCGTGATGCCCTTCATCTGCTTGCAGTGGGCAAGTAGCGTCTGCCGAGTCTCATCGGAGCACTGGAGCTGCAGGACGCGCTCCTTATACGTCGACTGTTTCGGTTTGGCGACGTCCTTGATGGTCTTTTTGATCCGACGGTCGATCTCAAAGTACTCGTCGGTGAAATCCATGCACGAGTCCTTGACCGTGAACATCTTGTACAACTCGACCTTTTTGCTGTGTTTACAGTCGAGTTGCAGGATATCCATGATGGTAAACTGCTCGTTCAGCGTGTCGTCTTGCACTCGCTTCAGCTGTCGCACTTTGGCGATGCTCATGTTCGGATACATCTCGCACAGTTCCCCGAACGTGTAGCGGTAGGAAACGTCATGCTCGTCGTGTAAGCGAAGTTTCGGTTGTTTCATTTGCCCTCTGCCGGACATTGCGCGCTTCAACAAAGACATGACCTTTAAATCATTTTTGAGCACAACCCCAACAATACGGCGCAACGCACGGCGAGTGCCCGATTTCGACATTTCACCGCCACGCCACCTGCACGCGCGACTTACTCGCACGGTCGCGCCGTGTGAATGCGACACATGGACACATCGCATCGATATAATGCTCGCGTGCTTTCCACACTGAATCCACAGACACATCATCGTGCTATCATCATGCTCGGTAGACGTGCCACTCCTAGTTCTCCTACACTGACTCGTGTGAGTTCTACGGACACATCGGCATGCTAACATATCATGTGAGTCATAAGCATGGTGGCGAGCCAAAAGGTCGCACTTTCAGCATTGTGGCGAACAAAAAAGTCGCACTTTCAGCCCTCGGAGATAAATCACGTGCTTTTTGGAATAAGAAGCGTAGTGAAAAGTAGATAACGCAAAGATAACGACCGACGCACTATTTTTGGTCTTAAAAATTCACAAATAGATACAAAACTAAGCACACAAATTTACCCCTCCCAAACGAAGATTTTGGAAGGCGGAACAAAAGATGACATCCGGATTTTCGAAGCACTTTTCAAGGGCGTGAGTACTCGATTTGGGCTACGAACCATTGAAAAATCAATCGAAAATCCGGATGTCATCTTTTGTTCCACATTCCAAAATCTTCGTTTGGGGAGCATAAAATTCTCATTTAGTGTTATTTGTACCAGAAATAGTTGCGTAGGTCGTTATCTTTGCGTTATCTACTTTTTTCACTACTTTTCGAAGTAGGTTTTCTCCGAGGGCTGAAAGTGCGACTTTTTTGTTCGCCACAATGACTTTCAGCCCTCGGTAAAAGACGCATGAAAAACGCAGATAAGAACATCGATAAGCGCAACAAGCTATGATTTGGGTCGGAAAACGCATCATAATGCCATGAACATGGACATTCGAGTCGATTTCGTTGCATTAAAACACCCAAATCATTGCTTGTTGTTGTTCTTATCGATGTCCTCATCTACGTTTTTCATGCGTCTTTTACCGAGGGCTGAAAGTGCGACCTTTTGGCTCTAGCGACCCAAGCTGCGTGTCTGTGACTCTCAGGAACCCTGGGCGGTTCTTCTCGTATCGTGGATCCGTGGCTTGACCAGCCCAGACGGACCACACGCTACTTCGCTTAGCTCTGCTGACAATCTCGGGCTAGCAGATTCACACACGGCTGGCTGGCATGAACGCTCTTTCAAACGGTTGGCATGAACGCTCTTTCACACGGCGGACCCTTAATGACAGCATCATTGTGTGACTCGGTGTGAGTTCGGCAGACACATCGGCATGCTATCATCATCTTGTGACTCTGATGTGATGGAATGCACGTTCTTTCACACGGCTCGAATGCACGCACGCTCGTTAACACAGCGGACCCTTAATGAAAGCATCAATGTGACTCAATTCTGTGAGTGCTATTGACACATCCGCATGCTATCATATTGGGACTCCTGAAGTTGAGTTCGACTGACACATCATCATCGTGCTATCCTCATGTGGCTCTTGTTGTGCACATCGTGTGTTCCACTTACACATCAGTGAAAACCATGGCCGATGGTTACGCATTGTGAAGACACGCGCTTTTAAAAAATCAATATGTAATGTGGCTTCAGACGCTTTACGACGTTGCGACACAATCCGACCCTACACCGCCCGTCAAGTTGCTCGTCATGTACGACGCCAGTGGAAACCACGACGTGGAGTATTTTAGGAAACTCCGACGACTTGTCCAAGTCAACTATGCAAAGTCGACCCGCATACACGCGTATATCGCCCAATCGAAGGATGATGACAAACGACGATGCCCTTCAAAGTTCCGTCGCAAGGTCAAACGCGCGATTGGTCGTCGCCTAGAAGAGCTCCACTTCTTTTGCTACAAGGCCGATAGTCGCTTCGAGAAGTGCACCGGCAAATTCGACGTCTACTACCTAGACTCGACCACCCTCACGCAAATACATCGGGACATTGTACGCATCAAGGCTGCCTACCCTGGAACGATGTTGCTGTTGAGGCGCATGAGCGACATACGGAACGTGTTCGACATCTCCAATCGCAACGCGCCCGAGAGTCGACTCGAGAAACTCGTCACGTCGCTCCTCATTCACGACCATGTCAAGTCGATTCCACTCGACAATTTCAACCAAGAAGACACCACACAACACAGAATGTCCAAAGATGACAAATGCAGTGTGATTATATTTAACAACCAGTTGCACTAGACTTTAGATAGATTAGGCGACTCCAACCGGAGTCCAACGTCGCGGGGCGCCACTCCGAATCGCCGAATCGCCGGAATCGGGAGGGTGTGCATATGCAGGGCAGAACCGACCCCCCAGCGGGACGGAATTAGGGGACTATTCACTTGAATTTTCACGGGCCTTTGTGGTGGCCCTACTAGGGCCAATGCGGGTCTGCTGACTCGCATTTGTGGCGAGCAAAAAGTCGCTTTCAGGCCTCGGTCGAAAGTGGCATAAACAAGTAGATAAGAACAACCGTCAATAACAAAAGCAAGTACCTGGGTACGAAAACCACCCAAAGGTAGAGAATGGACCCGCTAATTGGACCATTAGAGTCGATTTTGGGCATTAAACATGTCCAAATCCGTCCCGTCACTGTAACAGACGCATCCCCGGCGGTGGCGATTCCCCGAGCGCCGCTCAGTTGCGTGTCCAATGTAGGCCCAAATCTGTAATGACAGTGTCTTCTTTTCACTTTGATTTCTCATGTGTTGGGCGACGCCCCTCTACGAACAATCATCATACTAACATCTTGAGATTTAGACGCATCGTCGTGTGAGATTTCGACAGACGCATCGTCATGCTATCATCATCGTGTGATTTCGACAGACGCATCGTCATGCTATCATCATGAGATGTCGACACTGACTCGACAGACCATCATACGTAGCATCTAGATTTAGAAAGGCGCGTCGTCGTGCTATCATCAACGTTCGACATGCACATCGCCGTGCTATCATCGTGTGATTTCGACTGACAGTGTCGGACACAACATCATCATGAGATGTCGAAACTTGACTCGAAAGACGCATCGTCATGCCATGGTCACCGTGTTATCACGACAGGCGCATGGTCATGCCATCATCATCGCGCCATGTAGACAAAGCATCATGCTATCATCATGAGATGTCCAGACGCGGCTGAGACGCGCTGAATCGCACGCACCTTAGCACGGATGATGCGACGTCCTTTAACACGGCGTAGAATCTTGTCTCCTCCAAGACACCCGCGATGCGAGTGTATGTCGTATTCGCTCACCGCTCGTTCGCATTTTGCGAAACACGCATGCACCCAGGCTGACATTCTCGAGGAATTATTCCGAAAATGGAGTATAAATGGGCCCACCCGTTCCAATCAACATCGCATTCCCGCTGCGCGTAGAGCGATACACGTCGGCGACCTCGTCTGTATCGTTTCCCGACATCAACTCTGGATTCTACCTCGACATGTTTCGCCGGTTCACCCGGTCTTACCAGGTCGGATATGCAAATAACGCGGAGGGATTTGCACAGTACGCATGGTCGAGTTTACAAGCGAATCCCACGATGTTGCTACCACCCACCTTTCCTGGGGCGAGTGCGGACGCGAGCGCGTTCGTGACCGACCTCGGGAAGCTCATCGCCGAATCCAACACCGCGTCCAACTCCATCGCCCGGATCGTCTTCACCACGTTCAACGCAAACGACTACTCCAAGATATGCGACGGAAGCGGGTTCCCGTTTGCGAATCAAAAGATCGTCCGTCCGACCCAACCGACGGACGTCCCCAAGACCTTGCGACAGGTAATCGATGCGCTCGTGGCGTTGGCGCGGTCGTACGCCTTTGTGTACCTGGACACACTCTACATAATCTTCACCGACAGCGACCTGAAAACACCTACCGACCCGGCCGTCTTCCAGTATATCGCCAAGCAAACGCAACCGTCGCCGTAAAAAAGCGGTCTTCGCACGTTTCTGCTCCACAGACGACGATGTCTGAAGGCGTAGTGAAACGTTCGATTCGTGGTCGTGAGTACTCAATTTGGGAACCTAGTCACTGAACAGTTACCCCTCCCAAATCTTCGTTTGGGGAGCATAAAAGTGCTTTGAAAGCGCATTCTTAGCCCAAAATTGGCATCACACACCCTGGCTGGGCCAGTGGGCCACATCGCTCTCATCGCCTCAATCGAACAAACCCACTCGCATCGGCGTAGAGTGCGTACGTGCCCGTCAGTACGTCTCGAACCAAATCGGTGAGTGAGTATGCGCCTGGTGGGCCTGGGATGCCCGTGTCGCCTTTTTCACCCTTTTCACCCCGCTCTCCCTTGGCACCGGTGTCTCCCGTTCGCCCGGGGATTCCCACATCCCCCTTAGGTCCCTGGTCGCCCTTTATCCCCACAGGTCCGATCGTACCGGCAACACCGGCGTCTCCCTTTTCGCCTTTATCGCCAGTACGGCCGGTCGGCCCGTTTGGACCGACGTCGCCTTTCGGTCCAGTCGGACCTCGAATACCGGTATCGCCCCTCGCCCCTTGCGGGCCGGAAGGACCCACGTCACCCTTCGGACCCTGCGGTCCGACTTGACCGCCTCCACCTCCACCGGAGCCCGCCGGTCCGACCGGACCCACGTCGCCCTTCGGACCCTGCGGACCCGGCGGACCGGCTGGACCCACTTCACCTTTCGGACCCTGCGGTCCTACTTGGCCACCTCCACTGGAGCCAGTCGGACCGACATGCCCTCCCCAACCTGCACCCGTGCCACCAATTAGGACACCTTCCAGTAGGTTCGCTAGTTCGCGCTTGATGTCGTCGACCTGCTCCTTCAAATCCCAGATGGTGGAAGGAGCAAATGACAATGACACGGATTCGGTTTTCACATACATCCAATACGGGCCTTTCAACGTGCCCTGCGTGACGTCAACATCACGAATGCGTGTGTACGACTTTTCCGACGGGTTGTATTGGAAGTAGGTCACGTTTGCGTTCGGTTCCAGGCACGATACTAAATGAAACCCTTTTTGGTACGAGAACATTTATCATGCATTTTTACTTGTTGGAATAAACCGGAGCGATGCATCTCTGTTATGTGGCCCTAGCCCAATTGACCCCATCAAAATCGAGTACTCAACTCAACTTTACCCCTGCCAAACGAAGATGTTGGAAGGCCGAACGAACCTTTCAGAATGATTTTCGAAGCTCTTTTCAAGGGTGTGAGTACCGGTGTGCTTCGAAAAGTATTCTGAAAGGTTCGTTCGGCCTTCCAACATCTTCGTTTGGCAGGGGTAAAGTTGGGTCCCCCAAACGAAGAGTTCGGAAGGATGACCAAACCGTTCGAGTGCGCATGTTTCTGGTTGCATTAGAGGGTTCAACTCAGGGTTGGCATACGCAGCGCTTTTGTTTTCGCACCGCGTCGTTGTTACTGATTGCTAGACCAATGCTGGTGCGTGGAAAAAATCACTGTGACGCGGCAGCCGGCGACACGTTCTTGCAATAGTAAACTAGAGTTACTTCATTAGGGTTGGTTGCATCGTCGGTTTTAAGCGTGATGCTGAACCGAATCAGGTCTCCGTCCGCAAGCGACGTGTAGAGAGAATCCAAGACCAAGCCACTGACATAATTCGACCAGGCGTTCGGAAATCCAACCAACTCAATGTGATTGAAGGTATAGCTATCATTCTTCAAACCAGTTACAATCGCCTCCTCGTTTTGGTAAATCAAGGTTTCTATCGAGGACTGCTGTTCTCGGATGGAGTCTCTCAGGTTAGAGATCTCACCGCTAAAAATAAACTCCTCCGGTTTGTCCTTATTTTGTATCGCACCCTCAACGTCTTCGTCTTCGAACACAACAAACGTATTAATTAACGTTAAATTCGCCAGCGAATATTTGAAGCCGATTGTCGGTGTCAGTACTTTCGGTGGGTTGATGCTCATTTAGTCACCTTTTAAAAAAAATCGAAGCAATGTTTCCCGCATTTTGATCACCCGCAGGACTGGTGCGCTTGAATGTATGCCTGCGCCTCGCTCAACGTGGAAAACGACGCCACGACCCACTCGGTGGCGTTTTCGGCAAAGTACTGGAAGACACATAGCAGCTCGTCGCATCGAGTCATCGCAAGCAACATCGGGTGATTTTCGGAGCTTCTAACAGGATTTAAATCATTATTCAGTGTTAGCAACTCGTGTTAGCAACTCGTGTTAGCAAGTCGACACGGTCGGCGTTCGGATGTACTCGTGCAGTGGCAGGTCTAGTTCGTCGAGCGTATGAATGACCGGCAAGACGGACCGCACATCGCCCTCTAGAAAACCACCGTCGGCGGACGTAAGGTAGGCGCACTCGACGGCGTTGTACGGGATTTCTTCGTCGCCATCGAGGACGCTGCGGCACGTCATGTAGACGCTGCCTATCGTGTTGTAGGGCACATCCGTGGACTGTTCACGCATCTGTCATTATGGACCATAGGTCTTTAACGCTCTTTGTTTCGCCGAGTCGCGGACTCTATTGAATCTATTCACCTCCAGAGTGGATACTCATCAGATAAGCACAATAGTATGCTCCCCAAAAAAAGATTTTGGAAGGTCGGACGACCATTTCCGAATGCATTTCGTAGTTTTTTACCCATCCCAAATGAAGATTTTTGAAGGGCGAACAGACTTTTCAGAGTGCTCTTTCGAAGCACTCTTCAACTTTTGTAGCCCAAATCGTGTACTCACTCCCTTGCAAAGTGCGTCGAAAACATGCTCTGAAATGTTGGCCTTCCAAAATCTTCGTTTGGGACGGGTAGGATTTCAACCGAGGCGTGAAAGTGCGAATGTTTTGCTCGCAACAATGACTCAACTTAGAATGACACATCGGCATGATATCATCATCGTGTGACTCGTGCGAGTTCGAATGACAACACATCACTATGTTGCACGGCTCGCACACACACCATCTAACACGGCTGGCACGCACGCTCTTTAACACGGCTGGCACGCACGCTCTTTAACACGGCTGGCACGCACGCATCTTTAACACGTCAAACACACATGAAAGCATCACTGTTTGAGATACATGCGCATCATCATGTGAGTTGGACAGACACATAGGCATGCTATCATCATCTAGATGAGTTCGACAGACACATTAGCGTGCTATCATCATCTTGTGACTCGTGTGAGTTGGACAGACACATCATCATCTTCAAACATCTTGTGAGTTCGACAGAGACATCGGCATGCTATCATCATCTTGCGACTCGTGCGAGTTCGAATGACAACACATCGCTATGTTGCACGGCTGGCACGCACGCTCCTTCACACGTCAAACACACAGGACATCATCACTGTGTGAGACATGCGCATCATCATGTGAGTTGGACAGAAAGTGTCATACACATAGGCATGTTATCATCATCTTGTGACTCGTGTGAGTTCGACAGACACATCATCATGATATCATCACCTTGTGAGTTGGACAGAGACATCGGCATGCTATCATCATCTTGCGACTCGTGTGAGTTCGACAGACACATCATCATGATATCATCATCTTCAAGCATCTTGTCAGTTCGACAGATAACATCGGCATGCTATCATCATCTTGCGACTCGTGTGAGTTCGACAGACACCGCGCTCTGTTGCACGGCTGGACCGGACTGGTACGCACGCCCTTCAACAAGGCAAACCATTCCGGCAACTGGGGCAGTCTAGGGTCCCATGATAATGACAACATCACTCTGTGAGTTCGATAGACACATAGGCACGCTATCATCATCTTGTGAGTTTGACATGCGCATCATCATGCTATCATCAACTTGTTAGTTCGACAGACACAAAGGCATGCTATCATCATCTTGTGACTCGTGTGATTTCTACAGACACATCCTCATGATATCATCCTATTGTGCATCATTATATCATCATGCAGCACGGCTGGCACGCACACCATTTAACACGGCTGGCACGCACACCATTTAACACGGCTGGCACGCACACCCTTTAACACTGAAAACCAATAATGACAGTATCACTCTGTGAGTTCGACAGACACACCTCATCATGATATCATCATCTTGTGATTTAGACAGACACATCGGCTTGCTATCATCATCTTGCGACTCGTGTTATTTCTACAGACACATCCTCATGATATCATTTTTTGAGTTCGGCATGTATGCTATCATGCTGTGAGTTAGACATGCACATCATCATTCTATCATCATCCTGTTGGTTCGACAGACACATCATCATACTGCCCGGCTGGCACGAACGTCCTTTAAGACGGCTCGCATGCACACCCTTTAACACGGCTCGCATGCACACCCTTTAACACGGCTCGCACGCACACCCTTTAACACGGCAAACCAATAATGACAGTATCACTCTGTGAGTTAGACAGACACATCTCATCATGATATCATCAACTTTACCCCTCCCAAACGAAGATTTTGGAAGGCTGAACCAACCTTTCCGAATGCTTTTTCGAAGCACTTTTCAAGGGCGTGAGTACTATATTTGGGCTACGAAACGTTGAAAAGTGCTTCGAAAACGCATTCGGAAAGATTGGTTCGGATTTCCAAAATCTTCGTTTGGGGAGCATAAACTTGTGATTTCGACAGACACATCGGCATGCTACCATCATCTTGTACTCGTGTGATTTCGACAGAGACATCTGCATGCTATCATCATCCTGTGAGTTCGACAGGCACATATTGATATCATCATCTTGTGAGCTCGACAGACACATCTTGATATCATCATCTTGTGAGTTTATGCTCCCCAAGTTGGCTCCCAAACGAAGATTTTGGTTCCGTACGGTTTGTTCGGACTTCCAAAATCTTCGTTTGGGAGCCATAGAGTTCGGCATGCGATGGGGTTCATCTTGTGAGTTCGACCGAGTCGGACCGACACATCATCATGATATCATCATCTTGTGAGTTCGGCATTCTATCATCATCTTGATAGTTCGAGAGACACATCATTTCGTTATTTCGACGGACACATCATCATGACATCCTCATCTTGTGAGTTCGGCATGCTATCATCACCTTCTGAGTTCGACATGTGCATCATCATGCTATCATCATCTTGTGAGTTCGGCGTGCTATCATCACCTTCTGAGTTCGACATGTGCATCATCATGATATCATCATCTTGTGAGTTCGGCCTGCTATCATCACCTTCTGAGTTAGACATGTGCATCATCATGCTATCATCATCTTGTTAGTTCGACGGACACATCATGATATCATCTGATAATCATCATCTTGTGAGTTCGGGGCACATCGGCATGGTATCATCATCTTGTGATTCGTGTGAGACCTAATGACACAGCGCTATGTTGCAAGGCTGGCACGCACGCCCTTTAACACGACTGGCACGCACGCCCTTTAACACGACTGGAACGCACGCCCTTTAACACGACTGGAACGAACGCCCTTTAACACGAATGGTACGCACGCCTCTTTAACACGACTGGAACGCACGCCTCTTTAACACGACTGGCACGCACGCCCTTTAACACGACTGGAACGCACGCCTCTTTAACACGACTGGAACGCACGGCCTTTAACACGACTGGTCGGAATTTCGACTATTATTTCGTCCGTCTTGGACGGATAACTAAATATATGCTCCCCAAACGACGATTTTGGAAGGAGGAACAAAAGATGAAATCCAGATTTTCGAAGCACTTTTCAAGGGAGTGAGTACTCGATTTGGGCTACGAACACTTGAAAAGTCAGCCATGTAGCGAACAAAAAATTGCGCAATTTCGCGACCACCTAAGGGAGTATGGTTTAGGTACTCACTTTGGGCCAACAATGCACCGAATAGTTTAAATCATTTTTCCTGTGGCTGTGAATAAGAAAGTGATTTAAAATATTTGGTACAATGTTGCCCAAAGTGAGTACCTA
>Ga0209358_10002758_pt1 | contig 13216 bp, 5 predicted proteins | sample LauGreFa1BDMLBSN_2_FD_187574 | JGI IMG/M metagenome (GOLD analysis project Ga0209358, IMG submission 187574) | Freshwater lake microbial communities from Lake Michigan, USA - Fa13.BD.MLB.SN (SPAdes) (version 2) | ecosystem: Environmental > Aquatic > Freshwater > Lake | place: Lake Michigan, USA...
GTGTGTTCGAAACAATTTTCAACGATTCGTAGCCCAAATGGAGTACTCACGCCCTTGAAAAGTGCTTCGAAAACACATTCGGAAAGGTTGGTTCGGACTTCCAAAATCTTCGTTTGGGAGGGGTAAACTTGCAAAGTTGTTACAAACTATAGTAGCATCCCAGAAACCAACACATCGCCTCGAATGCAGTGCGGCGAACAAAAAAGTCGCACTTTCAGCCTGGCCAGGTGGACATGCAACTAAAACGTAGGAAAACATGCGACTAAAATGCTGGACAACATGCGACAACATCGGTTTCGAAGCAATGATTTTTGCATTTCAATGTACGTAATTCAACGCTACTTGTCATTTTCATTACCTTTGCATGGGCTTTCCTCCCAAAATCCTTGCTTTGCTGTTATCGAGTTTTCTTATCTACTCTTTTATGCCCCTTTCGAGCCTCGGTCGAAACTTTGACTCGAAAGTGCAACAGATAGTAGCATGCGATGTACGAATGAAACTCCCAAGATTAACATAACATGCGATTGTCCTTGTCGTGATTCGTGAAATCAAATGAAAATGACACGTTCCGTTGCACCTGCGACTGCCAGCCGCACCAGGAGACACTGCGCGGTGGTGAGACGCTGATGACGATGCGCATGGAAACGTAGATACTAGATAAGAACAATCGAGGACAGCCAAAATGAGTCATCGCTTTTGGTTGTCCTCGATTGTTCTTATCTACGTGTTCGCATCATCCATCCACTCGACCGTGGCTTGAAATACTATATGTCGCTTCGAGCCTTCATCATGACAGTAGGCGTCGCGTAACTGTTGCCGTCCTCTCTTTCATTCAGCACAATTTCCAAATCATGATAAATAGAATGATAGCGAGCAACACGACGACCGTTATCAGCAGCGTGATCAGTTCCTCGTGTGCGTTTTTCATCCGGAGGTACCGTTTGGCTTCACAGTGCGAGAGTCGCAGGAGCAGCGCGTGCACGTCTTCGTACGCATCCCCTCCGCGAGAGTTATCCCTGACAGACACCATCTCTTAATTATGGCGTTTTAAATCGAATTTTTATTTAGTGCTAGCCAAATTTAGTGCTCGCCAAAACATCCAGAGACGGCGGCGACTGCCCGGTCGACCGTCCCCCGTTCCAGTCGGTCCACCAAATGGCAAACATTCGCAATTCCAGTCGCGTGCACAGCGCGTGCGTTGTCGCCGACGCGTCGTCGATGTGCTTGGTTCCGTGTTCACAGAACAGGCGACATAGCGCCCGTCGCTTATCCACGTCGTCCACGGCGAAGGACGTCGCGACCATGCTCGGAAACGCCCTGGCGTACTGGTCGACGCACTCCAGTGCCTGCGTTTCCGTCAGGCGCCCATCGTCGACGTGGGACTGCAGTGTCCTGGTGTGGATGGCCACCATCGCATCGGTGCAGTGCGGTGGAATCGTCTCGCGCGGGGCCGCGTCGTGGACGTGCACGTGCCCGGTGGTCTCAGACTGCACCGTCCGTTGCGACTCTCGTGCGGTCGTCGTGGGCTGTGTGGTCGGCGGTTGCGTCGTCGTCGGTTGCTTCGTCGGCGCGGTCACAGTGTCGCGGATCGCAGTGTCGCGGACCGCAGTGTCACGGATGCTCGGTGCGGCCAAATCGTCGGCGAAACCGTCGTCGGTTGTGTCGATGGTGGTGGTGCACGTGCAGTGGCTGGCCATCGCCGGGTGGTGAGCAAGCTCGTCGTCTTCTCGGATGAGCTTCAGCAACTCGGTCCCAAACATTGCCAACTTGATTTCGCTCATGCCGGTGATCTTCTGCAAATCGGACGTCGAGTGGATGGGCGTGCTCACCAGAGCGTCGATGGTCGGCTCGCTTAGAATGGAGTGCGGTGCGACTTGGTGCATCAGCGCCTGCTGCGTCCGATAATGCAAGAGCCGCGCGCGGAGCTCGCTGTTGTGAATCATCCCCGTCGTCTGCCGCTTCTTGATCAGAAACGGCTCTTTGGAGCCTAGGAACGCGCGACCACTCGGAGTCACCGAGCAGACGGTGTACTTGCCCGGTGTTTGGCTCAGATAGCCGCACTCGATCAGCCTCGACACGACGTCCAGTAACAGGGCCTTGGGTTGCGTCCGGCATTGGCCGAAGGACGCGATGGTGGTGTGCTGATTCGCCTTGATTTTGCTCAATTGCGCGCCGCGCAGCACGTCGACGATGTAGTTGGCGCCGAACTGGCGTTGGCGAAACTCGATGATGCACTGGAGGATGTGCGTGGCGTTCGCGGTCTGATTTTCGATGTCCCACACCACCGAATGGCAGTTGTCGCACTTGGTGCACGGGCCGGTCGGCATCGTCTGTTCGAAGTGGTCGTGCAGAAAGGCGCGCCGGCAGGTCGTGGTTTCGGAGAACTTGACCATCCGGGCGAAGGATGCGCGCTCCGCGTCGGAGGTCAGCGCAAACGTCTTGCGCGCGCAGTCCGTCTTGCTAAAGTACAGGATGCACTCGCTGTCCTTCCCGTCGCGCCCCGCGCGGCCCGTCTCCTGCACGTAGTTTTCGACCGAGGTGGGCACGTCGAGGTGGATGACGAATCGCACGTCGGGCTTGTCGATGCCCATCCCAAACGCGACGGTCGCCACGACGACGTCGCAGGTGTTCATCATGAAGGACGTGTACGTGGCCTTCTTGTCGGCCTTCGACATATCGGCGTGGTACGCCATCGCACGAATGCCGCGCTGGACGCACAGCGCCGTAAACTCGTCGACGCCCTTTTTGCTCGTTCGGTAGACGATGGTCGACTGGCGATGGCTCAGCAGGTGCGCGTATAGCTCGGCGTAGGCGCCGTCGGTCTTCGCCACGACGCGGTAGAACAGGTTGGGGCGGTCGATGGTGCCGACGAACATCTTCGGGGTGTTTAGCTGCAAGTTGCTCACGATGTCGCTCGCGACGACCTTGGTGGCCGTCGCGGTGAAGGCGACCATTTGGATGGACGGGATGCGCGCGCGAATGAGGGGGATATGCCGATACGACGCCCTAAAGTCGGGCCCCCACTGCGAGATGCAGTGTGCCTCGTCGACGATGACGATCTGCACGTTGCACTCGCAAATGAGGTCCAGGATCGACGCCGTTTGCAGTTTTTCGGGGCTCAGATACAGCATCGAACACTGTCCACGGCGCACCATCGCGACGCGGTCGTCGTACTCGAGTCCGGACAACTCGGAGTGCAGGCAGGTGGCCTGGATGCCGTGCTGTCGCATCGTCTGGACTTGGTCGTTCTGCAGGCTAATCATCGGCGAGATCACGACCGACAGGCCACCGCGGATCAAGCAGGGCAACTGAAAGCAGAGCGACTTGCCGAACCCGGTGGGCATGCCGACAAACACGTCGTGGCCCTCGACGACGGCCCGGACGATGGGCTCCTGGTCGGGGCGAAACTCCGAATAACCGAACCACTTTTCCAGGCTGCATATGGCGAGTTTCGCGTCATATATCATCCGCGACTTATGTTCCGACCGCGTGTTTTAAATCAGTTTGTCACACCCGGTCGAGTGTGTGCGACAAATTCGCCGACAATCACCGTGGCGAGCAAAAACGTCGCACTTTCAGGCCTCGGGTAAGGCACGTATGAGAAAGTATATGCTCCCCAAACGAAGATTTTGGAAGGTTGCACAAAAGATGAAATCCGGATGTTCGACTGACTTTTCAATGGTTCATTGGCCCAAGTTGAGTACTCACGCCCTTGAAAAGTGCGTCGAACATCCGGATTTCATCTTTTGTTCATCCTTCCAAAATCTTCGTTTGGGAGGGATAAAGTAGATAAGAAAAATCGATGAAAACAGCAAGGATTGTGGCATGTCAATGCACGTCATCCTGACTCATTCAACTTTACAGGCTGTACTTTTCATTTTCATTACCGATGCATGAGTTTGCCTGCCCAAATCCCTGCGTTTGTTCTCATCTATTTTTATTATCTACTTTTTCATGTCCCGTTCGACCGAGGCCTGAAAGTGCGACTTTTTTGCTCGCCACAATGGCGCCGAAAATGAGTCAGTGCCCGTAAATGTATACTCCATCCCTCCCTCCCAAATCTTCGTTTGGTGAGTACTCGATTTGGGCTACTAACCATTGAAAGTCGGTCGAAAATCCGGATTTCATCGTTTGTTCCTCCATCCCAAATCTTCGTTTGGGGGCATGAATTGAGTACCCAAACGAAGATTGGGAAAGTCCAAACAAACCGTCCGGAACATCTTTTCGACGCACTTTTCAACGGTTCTTAGCCCACGTTTGAGTACTCACGCCCTTGAAAAGTGCGTATAAACGACGTTCCGGACGGTTCGTTCGGCCTTCCCCAATCTTCGTTTGGGAGTCATAAAACTGGGGATAGCATGACGATGTCTCTGTCGAACTCACTGCAGTGACGGCGGCAGTGACGGCGGCAGTGTATGTTGTGTCGGTCGAACTCACAACTTTATGATCCCCAAACGAAGATTTTGGAAGGCCGGACAAACATTTCAGAGTGCGTTTTCGAAGCACTTTTCAAGGGTGTGCGTAGCATGCTGATGTGTCTGTACAACTCACAAGATGTGGATAGCATGTCGATGTGTCAGTCGTTCTCACTGTGATGCTGTCGTGATGGGTCTACCGTGTTAAAAGAGCGTTCATTCCAGTCGTGTTAAAAGAGCGTGCTTGCCAGCCGTGGTAAAGAGCGTGCATGCAAACCATGCTTTCATGGTGATGTGCATGTTGAACTCAACTTCCGAGTCACAAGATGTGGATAGCATGTCGATGTGTCAGTCGAACTCACTGTGTGATGCTGTCGTGATGGGTCCACCGTGTTAAAAGAGCGTTCATTCCAGTCGTGTTAAAAGAGCGTGCTTGCCAGCCGTGTTAAAAGAGCGTGCATGCCAACCCTGCTTCCATGGTGATGTGCATGTTGAACTCAACTTCAGAGTCACAAGATGAAGATAGCATGCTGATGTGTCTGTCGATCTCACTGTGATGCTGTCGTGATGGGTCCACCGTGTTAAAAGAGCGTGCATGCCAGCCGTGTTAAAAGAGCGTGCATGCCAACCCTGCTGCTTCCATGGTGAATCATTGGTGATGTGCATGTCGAACTCAACTTCAGAGTCACAAGATGAAGATTGCATGCTGATGTGTCTGTCCAACTCACCAGATGTGGATAGCATGTCGATGTGTCAGTCGAACTCGCACTGTGATGCTGTCGTGATGGGTGCGCGTGCCCCAAATCAGGCACTCACCATTGAAAAGTGCTTCGAAATGTCTCATCGTCGAGTCATCGAGTGGCTCGTTCGTTCGACCGTCGAAAATCTTCGTTTGGGAGCCATGAATGAGTGTTTGCTTGCCAATGTTTGGCTCTCCGTAGCATACAGCGCTTTACAACCCGAAACGAGTAGGACTCGGCGGAAACGACCGAACCACAAAATTGATTTAAAAGGTTTGTGTTTAGGATTCATTCATACTCTCCGAATGAACACTCGAAACCCCGAGGTGATTGTTCACAACAGCGCTAGCGACTCGTCTGACGAGTCAGTAGCGTTGGAGGTCGCAGCGAAAGTGCCTAAAAATACCCCAACACCCACGAAGCGTAAGAAGGTCGATCCCAACGCACCGAAGCGGGCCGTCTCGGCGTTCGTTCTCTTTTCTCAGGCCGAGCGTGTGGCGATCAAGCGAGACCAACCCGACACGCCGAGCGCCGTCATGTTCCGTTTACTCGGCGAGCGGTGGAAGGCTGCGGACGCCGACACCAAGGCCAAGTATGCGACCATGCACGCCGAGAACAAGGCCAACGCCGACGAGGCCCGGCGCGTGTATGCGGCCGAGGTGCACGCGGACGATTCCGATGCCGAGTCGGCAGACACCACTCACACGCCCAAACCCACGAAGCGTAAGAAGGTCGATCCCAACGCACCGAAGCGGGCCGTCTCGGCGTTCGTTCTCTTTTCACAGGCCGAGCGTGTGGCGATCAAGCGAGACCAACCCGACACGCCGAGCTCCGTCATGTTCCGTTTACTCGGCGAGCGGTGGAAGGCGGCGGACGCCGACACCAAGGCCAAGTATGCGACCATGCACGCCGAGAACAAGGCCAACGCCGACGAGGCCCGGCGCGTGTATGCGGCCGAGGTGCAGGGCTAGCACAAATCATAGTTCGATTCATGCGTGATAACCCGGAACTTAACCGTGCACTACGTTTCCTAGATGTGTCCATTCACTTTATTCCCCCGACATTATTCACGCCATGTTAGATTTAGAAGATTTGGCCCAATCATTTGGGATGGCCGAACAAACCTTTCAGAGCGCGTTTTCGAAACAGTAGCGTCCCCCAATGGGCCCCAAACGAAGATTCTTAAGGTTTCAGGGTGTGTTTTCTAAGCACTTTTGTTTTCGAAGCACTTTTTCAAGGGTGTGAGTGTGTGAGTGAACATCGATAAGAGCAACAAGAAATGATTTTGGGTCGGAACACGCATCATACTGTAATGCCATGAAAATGGACGTTAGAGTCGATTGCGTTGCATGAAAACACCCAAATCATTGCTTGTTGTTCTTATCGATTTTCTTATCTACGTTTTGCATGCGTCTTTTACCGAGGGCTGAAAGTACTACTTTTTGGCTCGCCACACTGCATTGAAGGCTCCGAACCTCATCCGGTCCGCAGCGTGCGTGCGAGCCGTGTTAAAGGGCGTGCTCACAAGCATGACTATGTGCGAGTGGTGCATACTTACCATTCTCCGACTCATACCAAACAAGTTACCATGTTTCGTCGTACATTTGGGTCGATGCTCCCCCTTTAAACGGTTCCGACCCGACTGCCACTGGTACATGACCTGGGATGGGCGTGATCAGCATGGCAGGGTCGATTGTGACGAGTGGGAGACTCCGGCTACTGCGCTCGAGTGTCATCGCCGCGATTCTCTCGAAGCGCTTCTGGATGAGGTCGAGCTTTGCCGGCGTAAAGTCGCGGGGGAAGTCCCGAGCGAGCGAGACGATCGCAGGTTGATCGATGAACCTCACGAGGCCGTAGCGCACCCTTGTTCCGTCTTGGAGCGTGACCGTCTTGATTCCACCGGTGTGCTTGCTCACTCTTTCCACATACTCATATAAAGTCCTGTTTGTAAACGTAACCGGCGCGTCTTGGTCTCGCGCTTTGAACTCCGCTTTTGCGATCGCTTGGTCTTTTGGAGCATTGGAGGCGCGTTTCGAGAGGAGCCTATCTACCGTCTCGCCAGTGCCGTTCGTTATTCTATCCTTGACGGTCGTCGTCTGCTTGAAGTATCGCCCGAGCGTCTTTCCGGCGTCGAGCCCTTCGACAACGAACGCGCCGTTCCTGGCCGTGACCCTCGCGTCGATGTCTAGGACGTCGTCGATCTCCTTAACGCCTGGTGTGACGACGAACTTCGTACCGATGTCGATGTTGTAGGTGCCTTTGAGCACCGCTTGGACCGAACGAAGCGTGGGTTTCAAGGATGTTGTTACTTCGAACGTTTTTTGGATCGCGACGTAGTTGCTCTCGGGGTAGAAGCGGGCGTCACACACCCAGATGCTCCCTTTCTTCGGAATGCGAATACGAGGGACTTTCCACGTAAAGGAGCCCTCTTTACCCTGGACGAACGCACCTCCGATGTTTGGGATCTCCCCGCCGATTGACACATACTCGGTGCTCTCGACGGGGCCGTTGAATGCCAGCGATGTTGCGGGGTCGTGTGTCAGGTACGACTCCGGGAGAGACCGGTCCTCTGCACGGCGCAAGTCGGCCCATTTCGAAACCCGCCGCTCGAAGAACTGGGGCGGGTAGCAGCACACGGGCCCGTTGAAGTTTGTGGCGTGCGCAAAGAAAGTCCACGTAAGCGGAGATTTGTTGACTTTTGCGCTTTCGAAGTCGAACAACGGTAGGGCGATCCAGCCCGAACCGAAGAGCCCGCCCTCGCTTTTTCGGGTGAAGCACATGCCGTACGGGGGCAAGAGAAGCCTCGGGCTGAGTACGACCCTGGCGAGATATGGCAATGGCAGGCCTTGTTCGTAGAAGCCATACCCACCGAGCGTGTCGCTTCGATTGTTATACCGATGCGTCGACGCGGCGACGTGGTACCGGACGCCTCCGTACTTGGCGGCCACGAAGAATCCTCCCTCGATCGACCCCCATGGCGCACCATCAGAGTTGTCTCCTGCTTGGATCCACTGGCCGGTAGTGCCGTAGTGGTCGGACACGGGCTGTTCGAACAGCGACCACAACTGGGTGTACTGGGTGTACCCTAATATGCGACCGTTTTCGGTCGTCTTGGGGAATTGTGCATACACGGGAAAGGCGTGACCGGTGAGCATGGCTTCACGCACAGATTCCGGAACACTCTCTTGTTGCGACGGTTGCGCGGGCGAGTTGGATGCAAGCGTCAGTGTGGGCACATTCGTCAAAGTATCCGACGCGTTGTCCCAGCGGGGGATGCGACCGACGCTTTGCGAGACGGGTGCCGTGGATGAGGGGGGGCTCGAGGAGAGACTGTAGACCGTTAGCTTGGTAACATCCTTAAACAGGTGTCGTTCCGCATGCTTGCGCTGCGACTTTCGTAGTTTGTACCAACAATGGCTGCCCCATTCGATGTCCCAGTCGGAGCCGCGGCGTCCAGGTGCATTTCCGGTTCGAATTACGCCGAGAAACACCGGAACGTCGCAGATGGCATCGCCGTGTGATGCACGCGTGAGTGGACAGAAAAATTGTTGCAAACCGGGCAACATCCCGTAATCAAACGCATACACGTACACTCCCCTGTACGCGGCTTTGTCATCGGGCGGCCGAACTGACTGGCGTAGGCAATCCATGGTCCGGCGAACGTCCCGGTAAACCCGACCCGTTTGATACTCACTCGAATAGGGGTCTACGCACATGTCTCGTCGTAAAATGGTTACCATCGTTTGGTCTCCAGAAGAAACCCCGTCGAAAAGCACGCTGATTGTATCCCATTTCGGACACGAGTCGGGATCGTTGCTCGCATTGCGAGCACATGCACGACGCGCCTCTTTGAGGGTGGACACGCGCCTGACTTTCACGTGGGCCCGCTTGGTGTGTGCAATGTGCTCACCAATTGTGGCGACGCCAAACACCCGCCTTTCACTCAGCGCGTGGTCGATAATAACGAGGTGTCTACCCGGCATTTATGTTCCTTTTTTTATCTAGATTCACCTTTGCGACGTACGACCACCCGCGCCCGTACCGAACCGAGTGGCATCGCACATCGACCAACCGACTGGAACGGAATCGGTCGAGATGTGCCGCATAATGTGCGAGATGCATCTTGTAATTTTATGGCCAAGAAATACAAAACCGAATATCGCACATCGACCAACCGGCTGGAACGAAATCGGTCGAGACATGAGATGGATGTTCATACATTGGTCGAAATCCCAAACGAAGATTTTGGAAGGTCGAACCAACGTTTCAGAATGCGTTTCCCGGTGAATCATTTTCAAGGTAGTGAGTACTCGATTTGGGCTAAGAATCGTTGGAAAGTGCTTCACCGGGAAACGCATTCTGAAACGTTGGTTCGCCCTTCCAAAATCTTCGTTTGAGGGGAGCATAAACTTAGCAAGATATGACATCATCAAGATTGCGTCTGAAGCGCATCGCATCAGTAAAGGGCGTGCCTGCCTGTCGTGCATACTTGGCGCATGTATCTGTAGTCATCCTAGCATCGACCAAAATTTGCGCAATTTTACCCCTCCCAAACGAAGATTTTGGAATGTGTGACAAACGATGACATCCGGATGTTCGAAGCACTTTTCAAGGGTGTGAGTACTCGATTTGGGCTACGAACCATTGAAAAGTCAGTCGAAAATCTGGATTTCATCTTTTGTTCGGCCTTCCAAAATCTTCGTTTGGGGAGCGTAAATTTCGCGACCACCTAAGGGAGTATGGTTTAGGTACTCACATTGGGCTAACCATGCCCCAGATATTTTAAATCAATTCGTATTCACAGCCACATGAAATACTAGTCACAGCCACATGAAATACTAAATACTAGTCATAACAAGATGACTATGATGACATGACGATGTGACTGAGTGTCTCGGTGTCGACGACATAACAAGATGATGATAGCATGAAGAACATCACATTTTTCGTGTTAAAAGGGCGTGCACGCCGGTCGTTGTCTCAGTGTCGACGACATAACAAGATGATGATAGCATGAAGAACATCACATTTGTCTTGTTAAAAGAGCGTGCACGCCGTTCGTGTTAAAAGGGCGTGCACGCCGGTCGTGTTAAAAGGGCGTGCACGCCGGTCGTGTTAAAAGGGCGTGCTTACCAGGCGTTTTAAAGGGAGTTTTGCAAGGCGTGTATATGCCTGGTTTTTGTCGACATCCCATGATGATAACATGGCGATGTGTCTGTAGCAGCCGTCGGCAACTCACCCCCGTTTTGGACAAACCTGCCTTTTCACGAATCTCCCAAACATTTTAACCACAATTCGTGGTTCCGAAATTGGAATCCGAATTTAAGGGAATTCGTGAAAAGGCAGGTTTGTCCAAAACGGGGGTGAGTTGCCGACGGCTGTGATAGCATGAAGGTTTCGTCCGTACTACTCCGTAGACTCCCGGATAAGAGCATCGCAGTCGTTTTAATGGGCGTGCGCGATATCATCCTGTGAGTTATAAACACTGGCTCTCACGCTATCATCATCATGTGAGTTCCTTCGTCGCACTACCTTCATGTGGTGAGAACGACATGACTCGCACGCATGTACTTTAACGCGCCTTGTTAGTAGACTCGTGGAGCCACGTCCGTGTGAAAGATGTTTTCCATGTCGTCGTGTTAAAGCGGCGTAGCACCAACCAGGCCGTGTTAAAGAAAGGGAACTGCTCAGCGCTCGCATCATCGAGTCGCATGCGAGTGTCGACTCTGTCGAGACGACTCGATCGTATGATGGTTTGAGAATCATGAAAAAGTCTATTGAAATCACGACGTGGTCATATCATGATGTTCACATGATGATGATAGAATAGAATGGCGACGTGCCTGTCTCATCATACTTTGCGCTTCGTCTCCTGGTCGCATGCATGACTCAACCGCCTCCATCGGAACAATGCTGAACGCGCTTTTGTTGCGCGCCTTCGCCCGACCACATCAGCGCACGGTTGAGTGTGCGTCACCACTGCGTGGAGTGCTAGGCGAGGTCAACGACCCATGTGAGTGATGAAAGCAATGATTATGTGTCTGTCGAACTCACAGGCGATTTTGGAAGGAGGAATAAAAGATGACATCCAGATTTTCGATATACTTTTCAATGGTTCGTAGCCCAAATCGAGTACTCACGCCCTTGAAAAGTGCTTCCTTCGAAATCCGGATTGCATCTTTTGTTCCTCCTTCCAAAATCTTCGTTTGGGAGGCATAAACTTGAGTCACAAGATGATGCATGCATCCAGTCATAACATAGAATCCTACCCTGCTTTCGGCCGACATTGCCAACACGGGTGGGTCTACAACACACGAGACGCATCCACCGCATTGCCGTGTGTCGTCTGGTGTGTCGTAGACCCACCCGTGCTGGCAATGTCGGCCGAATCATACTCGAATGAGCGTCATCCGATGCGACCGTCACAGTGCGACGAGAGCAGCTACACTCATTCGGGCAGGCGCTGCATCAAAAATCGTTGGACATCGCTAAGAGTAACGGGCTCATGCACCGGCTGGGGTGCGCTCTCATGATACGCGATGGACGATTGATGCTGCGGCGATTGCACCGGCGTGGTCGCGTCAGCGCCAACGTCTCTGGCCAATGGCGTCGCGGCCGCGTGCACGGCCCTCAGCTCGTCGAGCATGCGCGCCAGCATGTCCAACGCCGTCGACCGAAACCGCGTCGTGGTTTGGATCTGCTCGTCCAACTGACCTAACCGACGTTCCAACCGCCCGAGTTTATCGTCCATTTCCCGCTTTTGTTGGACTTGCGCTTCCTGTGTCGTTTTCGTCACCAACTCCTTCAATACCGCCTCGATTCGAGCGCCAAACTCGCTTGATAAGGACAATTCCATTTACATAGAATTTATTGATGAAACTCTACGTCGGGCACGTTGCCACAGGTGTGTGTCACGCTCACTCGGGCGTCATTGCATCTCTATCAAACGCTCATAAAACTTTATGCTCCCCAAACGAAGATTTTGGAAGGAGGAACAAAAGACGAAATGCGGATTTTCCGAACTTAAATTTCGAAGCCCTTTACAATAGTTCTTGGAATTGAGTACTCACGCCCTTGAAAAGTGCTTCGAAATTTTATCCCTCCCAAACGAAGATTTTGGACGGATTGACAAAAGATGAAATCCAGATTTTCGATATACCTTTCAAGGGCGTGAGTACTCGATTTGGGCTACGAACCATTGCAAAGTATATCGAAAAATCCGGATTTCATCTTTTGTCAATCCTTCCAAAATCTTCGTTTGGGGAGCATAAATTTAAGTTCGGAAAATCCGCATTTCGTCTTTTGTTCCTCCTTCCAAAATCTTCGTTTGGGGAGCATACATTTAAAATGGCAGTTGAAATGGCCATTATATTATCGAGTGTTCTTATCTACGTTTTCATGCTGGTTTTACCCGACCCGACGGAGCGATCATGCGTGGGCGAACAATCCGATGTCATGGGCCGATGACCGTGTTATATCGGCCATCTAACTCCCCCCTTCCCTTACAAATGAAGATTTGGGACGGCCGAACCAACCTCTCAGAATGCTCCTTCACCCATGTAGTGAACAAAAAATGGCGCAATTTCGCACCCACGACTTAACGAAGGAACGTGCATACGTGACTACTCAAAGTTCAGGCCAATTGAACACATTTCGTTTGCATCGTTTCAGTGTCCATTGGAAAGTAGCCTGATTGTTGAGTACTCACGTATGAACGTTCCTTCGTTAAGTCGTGGGTGCGAAATTGCGCAGTTTTGTGTTCGCCATACCGCCTTCGACGCACTTTTCAACGTTTTGTATCCCCAAACCGTTACTCGCACCCTTGAAAAGTTTACCCTTATTGAAAAGTGCTTCGAAAACGCGTTCTGAAATGTTTGTTCGGCCTTCCAAAAACTTCGTTGGGTTGGGGAGCATAAAGTTTATCCCACCCAAACGAAGATTTTGGAAGGGGGAACAAAAGATGAAATGCGGTTTTTGGAAGCACTTTTCAAGGGCGTGAGTACTCAATTTGGGCTACGAAACGTTGAAAAGTGCTTCCAAAAACCGCATTTCATCTATTGT